>Ga0123352_10002816_pt1 | contig 24686 bp, 16 predicted proteins | sample TergutLab28metaG_FD_89700 | JGI IMG/M metagenome (GOLD analysis project Ga0123352, IMG submission 89700) | Labiotermes labralis P1 segment gut microbial communities from Petit-Saut dam, French Guiana - Lab288 P1 | ecosystem: Host-associated > Arthropoda: Insects > Digestive system > Gut ...
CAAGACCCTATACACCCCCCATACGCGCCACATGCCCAGCCCATCCCATTCTTCTCGATTTTATCACCCGCACAATATTGGGTGAGGAGTACAGATCACTTAGCTCCTCGTTATGCAGTCTCCTCCATTCCCCCGTCAGCTCGTCCCTCCTAGGTCCAAATATTCTCCTCAACACCATGTTCTCAAACACCCTCAGCATTTTCTCTTATTCTCAAACACCCTCAACATTTTTTCTTAACTTACGAAAATCATATTTAAGAATAACACACAGAAATAGGCCACGACAATTTTCTGTGCCATTCTTTGTTTCGTAATATTCTGTAAGTTAGGTGGGCGCAAATACTAAATTACGTACAGCAGCGCCTAATTTTTGTGGGACTTCAGTGTGAAACTTGCTTCGTATCGCCCTCTTGGCGCCTGGAGTTCTGAGGTGGTTCCTATGTTTATTGAAAATCTGTGTGCACTTGCTATAAGAGTAATTGCTATTGATGTGCTGCTGCCCGACACCGTAGCCGGTATTCATATTCAGGAAATCCCGTGTTAAAATATTGACTCTTGGAAGGCCTATCCGGCGGAAATTTTCTTAATATTTTTCACGCCCTCGTGTATAGATTTCGGAATTTCGCTTTAAATTAGCGAAGGCCGCTTTCTTTCCAATCTTTCAAATTAATTTATATCTGACTCAGGGTACAAAAATACCGAGAGACTAAATCTTGTGCCGTAGCGCTTAATTTTTGTGTGTCCTCAGTGTGGACCTTGCTGCATGTCATCTTTCAGACGCCTAGAATTTTTAGGATTTTTGGGAAATTTGTGCAGCCCTGGTCTGTTCATCTTAACATTTAACGGATGTAAGCTGAACAACAGAAGGTGTCGTTATGTGGAGGAACAATAAATAGACATAAAACTGTCTTTGTAGTCACTGCCGTCTGAATATTCGTATCTCATTACATAATAGATCTATTCCTACAATATCCAGGTACAATGCCGAAGTAATATGCATAACTTGTAGACATAATAAAGTGGGTTTAGCACTAGTAACCAACACCGGACAGCTTGCAAAAAAATTGTAAAACTACAAACGAAATATTTTTGTCGTTTAGCCTGGTGGAATTTTACCGACGTTTCATAAGTTCGCGCTGCTGCCATTAGGGTAGATGATTATCGACCATGAATACGGAGGTAGCAGAATCCACTGAAACGTCGATATACTTGACACCGCAGAAGAAAGCAATCATTATAATCTCCGCAGTGAGTGGCTAATGAAAACTACTACGATTCTTCTTCTTTATTACCTTCGTTATATAGCCGGCGACGCAGGCTTGAGTTCCATTTAGGTAAAAGTAAAGTTGTCCCTGGCGACAACATGCAGGTATATAAGGGAAGAAGAAGCATACCAGCACCGTCACTCTTAACCTAGACACTAAATGGTGTTAAGTAATCAACTGCACGTGCCGGCGTTGTACATACGGCAAAGAATCCCGATACGCATTGAATGGAAAGTTGCGTTGCCCCCCCCCCCCCCACACTTTTCCCGGGATTCAAATCCCATATCGTCCAGCCATTAGCCCAGTTGCTATGCCGACTGTCGAGAGTTCCATTATAATCCTTTTTTTAATACATGTCATAAGAAGATTGAGTTAAATGTCGTAATAACAGAAATTAAGAAAAGGAAATTTAAAAACTCCAATTATAAACTGGCTTTCGCGTACCTAGAAACGTCCCACATTCTCTTTAATTGGCATCAGTAAGACATCAAAACCCTGAAGAAATATAATGAAATACTATCCGAAATTTCTCATAATGGTGCAGACTATCGGAAGAAGATTTTATATCACTTGTGAAAGACAGGAAAGTAGCAAAAACGAAGCAACGAGACACTACAAATCATATCCGAATAACTTTACAAACAAAGAAACCGGTAGTCGATGTTTAAGGAAGCATACCTGTTTTCCCATTTCCTCACGACGAGGAAGTTGCAACAGAGGTAACCTGTCGCAGCTTTTGTTCTTGCTCCCACCACGCCATCATGTCCATCATGTCTTCGCCGCTACTTGCTATTACAGCTGCAGACCCATCTTCCCCTGCTCCTAGCTGTCCCTCCATCTTCACTTGTGATAACAACTCTGTAGTAGCCGGATAATTCTGATGGTGAATCACTGACGTAGTATTCAAGCTGACCGCAGTGGACGACGCAAGCACTGGCAGAGGCGACGGTGTTATCACCAGCTGCTGCGCCGTCGTTGGTAAAGTTTTCAGATTGGCAGAGAAGGACGGCAGGAAAGACGCCGAAGATGTGGCTCTCAGTATGGGTATGTCTTCAACGTTGGTGGTTTCAGGTGACAGTGACTGTTCACTGTAGTCTGCAGGTGAGAGAGATGAGGTAGGATGAGTTCGACCACTGCCGAGGATGACGAGTTCCGTAGGGGAACGCTGCTGGTAAGGGTCAACAGACGTCGCGACGAGATGCTGTGTCTGAAGACGATGGAGATGTCCATCTGAAGTGATGTATTCGCCATCTCTGCTTACGTCTGGGAACGACGTTGCAGTAGCAGCATAAGTTTCGTCAACTTCGTAGCGCTGGGCATCCTCTGTGCTCCTACTAACTGGTTGAGAATTTACTAGTTGGATGAAAGTATCTGTGCCCCTAATACGATGATACTGAGGAGTAAACCTAAGGGTTGTCAAAGTTGATGCTTCTGATGGTGACGTAGGATCAATGAGAGAGATATCATCTTCATCGTCAATGTGAATAGGTGACTCTGGTACGTCGGTTTGAACACCATCGTCTTCGTAGGCTTGATAACTGTGGTGAAGATCTGTTGTGGATGGATTTGTGGAGGAATTCGCTGGTGACGGTGGTGAATGAACAACGAGAGATGTTGGTGATGATACATCGGATGAATCTGGCGAATGGCTAGTCTGAATATTCAAATTTGGATCGTTATCGTCCATTGATAACAGCTGTTGAAGACTTCTTATATAATCCACAGCCATTCTGAGAGTTTCCACTTTGCTGAGTTTTTTGTTTGAGCGACCCCCTGACTGCGCATTCGCCGATGTATACGAAGACGACACAGATGGGGGGATGTGTTGTCTCAGAGTAGCGAATCCGTTATTCACTTGTTTCACCCTGTTTCTCTCGCGGGCGTTGCGACGTGCAACTGCACCTGGAGGAGGCTGGTGGTGGCTTCTGGGGAGACTTGCACCTACACTGACCACTTTCTTGTGTACCCTGCTCGCATTGTTCACTTCCTCGTTGCTACCACTGTTAACCAGAACAGTCTCGCTGCTGTCCGTTATGCTAACAACTGGTTTTGTCTTTTTTCTTAAGATTAAAATTTCGCGTCTCTCTTGATGTTCACTGGAGCCACAGTTACTGACACTACTGGTGGAATGTTGAATGATTTGAATTTTGTTATTATGTGATGACGTCACATTATTACAGAAAGGAACGACACCCAAAGTAGCCATAACTTAAATTCTTCAACGTAGTATGTAACACAGGTTTTACTTTACAATACAAATCACAATTGTTGACATCAGCATATAATGAAATTTGTCAATAATATCCAGCGTTGAAACCGACACTAAAAAGTTACACACAGATTGCTTCCCGCATGACACTGGTAGATATAAAACATACGATCAATTTGCATGATAGTTACGTAGCAGTGACACATATCTGAGTCTTGCGGTGTCACATTTTGAGGCCTTGAACAGTTTTATGGCTAAATATCCAGTGCGTCACGATTAAAGCTCACTTATTTCTTTATCAACATCCCCGTCAGAGTTTCCAGTAGTGCATACTTCACTGTAATTATGAAACTGCGAATTATGATGTTATACTATTAAACACGACGGAAAGGAATCTTGATGTATACTGTCACAGGAATATCGTACATATTTACAATATTCAAAACACGCTTCACAAATATACTTTGTTTTAATGATCTCCGTCTTGAACGAGAGTTCACCGCCCCGCCACCAGTGTCTCCACTTACACAAGATGTCCAGCACACTCAAGCATTCGCATTAAGTGTCTTAATTTACACAATACAGCGATAGAGCAGTCCTTGACTGTTTTTTTCTTTTACATTCCTCGCCTCTCTCGTCTGAATAGTGCGGCTACTAACTGAGATAGTCGTTACGTCACCACAGTCGCGTGCTGAAGCGTCTTCATTGCACCCGCAACCCACACGTGGTCCTCACTCAGATACCACCAGCAGCCACAAAAATCGAACTACCGTCTTCAGTCACAAGATACCCAATAAGGAAGTTCTTCTCTCCTTAGACTTCAAGAACCGATGAGATGACGAAATCTAGAGAGAGAGGGAGAAAAAATAAAAGCCTTGAAGCCTAGCAGTTCCCCTACTAACCCAACTTCTTTCTCCAAACCGTTTGCTCCCCCTCCCATATGTGACTTAGTTTGAGGGAGTTCTTATCCCTTCATTCGGTGTAAAAGAAGTGTGGCACATAACATTCTGTCGCATGGTACGCACGTACTATATTTGAGTAAGAGGGATGAAGGCAGTGGGGGGGGGGGCTTTTGAGGGGGAGAAAACGAACAACAGAAGGTCTGTTGCTCGTATTGTGAGTTGGAGCTGAGGTGAGAGGGGAAGTGAGGTTATGTCAGTTGTGGAATGGGGATTAGGTAGCGTGCCCTGATCCGTCCCTTCACAGGTACTGGGCCCAATTATGCAGACTTACATCAGCAGTATTCGATAATTTTTTTTTTCGCAAGACACTAAGTTTGCTTTGGAAACCAAGTCGGAATTATATATTAATAACATTAGTTTCATGTGACTTTGTAGGTTAATTACGTCTTTAGTATGTATGTCACAGCTGGGCGACAGTGTGCAAGAAGAACTCGGTTTCATGGAATGGGCTTTGTCGTTAGTCAGGTGTGGTCGGTCTGCACGAATAAGTTACAGTTGTGTAATCATTTTTAAGCACAAAATTTTTCTCGGGAGCCCTACTGGTAGCAAGCTCGTTTTCTTACCCGGTCCTGCAGTGTAAATTAGTGGTCTTTCTTTGATTTATGGTGTAGGGTCCGGCAAATCTTCAACTGCTTGAATGTTTATATAACGACGCTCTGCGTTGCTGAGATAAGGTGCAAATAGCGTCGTTGATAGAAGAATGAATGCTTATGAAGCATTGGTGGATTGTTGTTATCAGGGAAAACACGACGTATTCGGAGAAAACCTCATCTCAGTGCTGCCTTGTCCACCACAAATCCCACGTGAAAGGAACTATAATTGAATCCGGGGCTCCGCAATTTGGGGCCAGCGACTATCATTCTGAGGTAAGGCAGGGCATAGAAAGTTTTCAATTATTTTAGTTTTGATTAACTGTAATACCTTAGGCTAGACAATTTGATGTAAATCTTCTAATATAACGAGGCAAACCGTCAATTATTTGCTGAAAATTTATGTTTGATTTGATCCGCGAGAGAATATGTCTTCAGTCTAATTTGACGTTCATAGGACCGTGCGTAGTAATATATTTCTATAGTAAAACCAACCAGAAGCACCAATGTCTCAAATTTATTTTATTTTGGAGTAGCACTCTACATGTTTCAGACGGGTTTTCCGTCCATCATCGGGTGTTCAAGACTGTACATACAGCAGCAGGCATAAGCCTGTTGCTGTACAGTCTTGAACACCTGATGATGGACGGAAAACCCGTCTGAAACATGTAGAGTGCTACTCCAAAATAAAATAAATTTGAGACATTGGTGCTTCTGGTTGGTTTTACTATAGAAATATCTTCAGCCATTGCATACCAATTCAACCTATCTATTTGGTGTTTTCCATCCCGAAGTGTTATAACATATAAATACAACACGTCAGTCCATAACTCAACAATTTATTTATATACAAAAATAGTATATTTTGTCAGGGCGACATGTTTCGACCTCATAAGGTCATCCTCAGGCCCTTCAAGATCTGTCTTCTTGGAGGACCTGAGGATGACCTTGTAAGGTCGAAACATGTCGCCCTGACAAAATATACTATTTTTGTATATAAATAAAGTGTAGTGTTATGGACTGACGTGTTGTATTTATACACCCTATCTAACCAGCTTTTCAGTACGTGAGACGTTAGTTAGACAGGTTGCATTTCGCAACGTTCACGGTACATACAATATTAAGATTGCGGATTAGTATTATATAAAATCATATGCATAGACAACTTGGTATCACGCAGCGATAACTTTTACCGAGAGGCGGCATCAGTAATGGGAAGACGGAGGTAACGGTTTTGCAGTCAGCAGTACAGTCTGTCCTTTAAGGAAAATTACGTAGTCTTCATGTTGAGTAACAAAGTGATTTCAAATGTGCATCAAGGCCTATAATACATAATGGCGAAATTATTAGAGATATACCTGGGGAAACAATGGCTAGAGAGGGAATTTGAAATTTTCGGTGTGAAGTTTCAGCTTGTGTGAGCCATCGGTTTCACGTTAGTCTGCTTGTAAGCGAAATTCAGTTTGCAAGAACTGTAACGTAAATGGAATTTCTTACGTAAATTGATTTCATGTAGGTCCGAACGAGATCCTGGGTCCCGTGGCACATGTCGCCAGTCTGGGGTAGACAGAATGTATCCCAGTACCTGGAACACGACGGGAACTAAGCGGAAGTTCAGGATTCCAGGTTGACGCGGACGGGTATTCTGTGGCGCCATGCAGTAGCTGTCGCCTGCGCTCAGCGAGCAGTTTTTTTACCCTCCTGTTTGTACTGTTCGCTCTAAACACATGGAGAGCGGGGACAAATTAATATGGAAAGTTCATTACATAAAGAGATGAATTGCTGTTGCTTATTCCTTATAGTGTTCTTAATGCCTACGAATACAGTTTGCCACAAGTGACGGAATGAGATTACCTGTACTCCAAGTGTCAACTCCTGAACGCCGACTGAGAACGTAGCTCCTTTATGGAGACAATCAGTCCCCTCATGGACCAGGGGGCCCTACTTCACGACCTGTAGTAGAACTGACGTCAATATTAAAATTGATTCTGCCTTCAGATTATGTAGGTATCACTTGCGAATATGCATAGCATATTCGGTACAGCAATTCGCTTCGGGCTGGACCGTTCTGGGTTCGAACCCCGCTAGGAGCAAGAGATGCTGTGTTCTATACGCCCGTCCAGACCAGCCACGGGGTCCACCCAGCCTTCTGTACAACGGGCAACGGGGCTTTTTTCTCGGAGGTAAAGCGGCCGGGACGTGGCCTTATAACCATTCTCCCACATCTAGCGCCGAGGTTAAGAATCAGTGGAGCTTTACTTTCACTCCCCCCCCCATGACTGCATGGCGTATTACAGGGAGAGCTTTACTTTTGTGATTATGCACCATACTGTAAATCCGTGAGACGGTGCGTAATGTTTTATGCAGCGGTACTCCGAAACAAGAACTGAACAGGCCTGTAGTCTTGTCAGCCCTACCGAGTCACGCTTCTCTTCTTGCCTGTCGGATAGGGGCTAAATTTGTATAGGCTTATTTGTGTTATTAATAAATGCAAGTCATAATGAAGTGAACGTTATGTTCCAGTAGCAGATAAACCTGCTTGGTGTTTGAGGGTACCGAGTTTGTACCCCAGCGCGGAAACCGGCTGTGCTGACAGAGCATTTCGTGAATTCTGTCAGCCTCTGCAGGTAAATGCCAGAATAATGTCTTAAAGTAGGCAACGACCACTTGGTTTCAGTTAATTTCGATTTTATTCCGTTATTATGCCATTGTTTGACGTTGTAGGCTAAAATGTTACTAATTAAAATGACTTTTAATAAATCGTGGTTAAATAAAAACATAACTTCACAGAATTTTTCTTGAGAAGCTAGTAGTTCCTCAGTTGTTCAATGTATTTCCGCATTTTATGGAACTCAAAATTTTGTTTCAGTATTCACGAGGGCTTACTGCTGGACCCTGCTCTGAGACAATGAATCCAGTTCACACCCTTCTGTCCTATTTATATAAGATCGCGTCAAGTAAAGTTCACCTAGAGGCTGTGAAGGTCCCTGGGGGAGTGGATATTTAATTCCACTCATTCCAGATCTTAGCACCCCACCGGCCGTCTTACCATCGGCGAAAGACCCCCCTTTACCCATTGAATAGAAGGTTTTGTGGACTCCAGCGACAGTCTGAGCACTTTGGCGAAGACAAAAACTGTGACAGTAGTCGATCTGTTGCCGAAGTTCGGGTTCGATTACAGGTCAGTCAGTATGGAATTTATGGTTGCAAAAGTGGCACCAGGAGAGTTTTTTTCTGGAAGATTTTCAACATTTTCTAACAGTATCTTCCCACCAATTCGCATGTCTATCACCAATGCCAGTTAATCTTAGCGACTGACGTCATCTAATGACACAACACACTCTCATTTCTCTTTTGTTCCTCATGGGCAGAGAACCACAGTTTCTCGGCTCTCCAGCCCATTGCCTATTCCTAGAACTAATGAGCTGTCCCGGATAACTTAACATTACGCTATTCGAGGTGAAATAGTAATATAGCTTTTTCTTATGTTTGTGTGACCGTGCATCTCTGATACAATAGTATAAACAACCACCTAGATGCAACAATAATAATTTATTAGTAATTTCAATCAGCTCAACATGTTTCGGGCGATAATTTCGTCCATCCTCAGGATCACTAGACTGTGTATGCAGCTTGTGGTATAATGTACCGAAGACGTTGCCTGCTTGTGACAAGGTCACGGTGACCTTGTCACCAGCATTCAACGCCTTCGGTGCATTATGCCACAAGCTGTAAATACAGTCTAGTGCTCCTGAGGATGGGCGAAATTATCGCCCGAAACATGTTGAGCTGATTGAAATTCCTAATAAATTTTTATTGCTGTATCTAGTTGGATGTTTATACTATAGCAAAATCGCCCTTTTAAGCACGAAGCCAATGCCTGTAGGGAGCATGAAGATAAAGTTCCAGGTATATAAGATTCTGGAAATAGGGAGAGTTTAAAGATTACATTTACTATTCGATCTTCGAGCCTCTCCGCACGGAACTTATTGACTACTTGCACAGGAACTGGATTAACCCCACATTCAGTACGAAATTCTGTCTTTTAATTCCAAGCAGTCGTGTTACTGTATATACGTTCCCGAGTAATTTGATCGTAACAACAATAATAGTACATATAATATCTTAAATGGACGCAAGTTGGTAGAAAGGAATCATTTTACATGCATTTTAACACTGACCGATTCTGCATACCGACAAATTCTTTGTATTTGAACGCTAAATAACTCGAAACCAGCCTCTTTGTACTTACTCCCCTTGTGTTCTGGACGTCCCATTATCGGTCTGTCTTAATATTCTAAGCGTATGCATTTTCCCCACGTAATGTATTTAAGGGTTTTTTATATTTCCCAGAACACACGACGTTTCATTCCCTGCACGTCATCAAATAACTGTTCTTTGTAATGTAGACAGAGTGTTGCTGAAATTGTGTTATATAGATAAATATCAAACTTCAAACGGTTAAATACGAGCCTGCTGCACAGAATTGCTCCCTCGTGGTTTAGCAGTTGCTGTGAAATCACAGTTATGACACAGGGGTGAAATTTTAATTTAAGTAATGCAGGAAATTCCTAACATTTGAGATGACAGCTTGCTTAGCGTCACTGTGTGTGTGTACTGCCTCGGTGTCGCAATTTGTACTGAGGACAGCAACAGTGTACAGCGACAAGTTGTGATCTCTCCGTCCAATGAAAGTTATTTTTATGATCTTAATAAGTACTACTAATTTTATCATTGATATATTAGTACTAGTCACTTGCACGTCTTGTGACCGGCTGCCATTAACATTTATGCTGGAATCTGGTTGTGCTACCTTAAATTATATTCTCTATGCTCAAGTCTTTCTTCAGCCTCAGTTTGTATTATATGATATGCTCAGTGTTGAACTACTTCCTCGGCCTCAGCTCGTACCTGACAGGAAATCAGGGTGTGACTTTCTCACTCACACGAAGGGCTGCCATAATATTCACACCCTACTCCACGGCCTTCTTCATCGCACTTCTCATTTTTCTTACACCTACCAAGACGTTAATTTAATCCATCGGAGTGTTGCCATCTAGTTGTGCCGTGTTGCAATATATTCTCAATACTCAACTGTTTTTTCAGCCTCAGCTCCTACTTTACAGTGAAAACAGCTTGTCTCAGTTATAATGTGTCTGCACAAACGTTGTATACAGACGTTACCTATGCCTTCTTTACTTACGCGTAAACGCAGTTGCAATAACGTCCATAAGAAAAGTTCGGCTTTTCGTCACCACTTTCCACGGAATTCAACAGCATTACGTATTTGTGCTTAATTTCAACCAAAACGTGGAAAGTACGGACAGAATTATTTTACGTCCGTTAGTAATATATGGCTTTTCTTGCACCGATTTTTCACGAATCTCGCAATCACGCAATAAATTTGTGTGTACATGCGTAAGGGGTTTTATTTTCAAAACGAACAGAAAAATGTAGAGCACTATTTTGCTCATGTAAAAGCTATATGACGCAACCCACACAATTCGTCGAACTGAATTACCACATTACTTGGCAGTTGGGTTACAAACACACCTTCCTGTCAAAATTTTGTGTCTAGAAAAAAAAAGTTTCTCCTTACATTTTCGTAAAAACATAACATGATTAAGTGTTGGTCTATGAATGAACTGTCAGGGGTTTTTTTCTGTCTCCTGTAAACCAGCTTATCTCTGGGTTTCGACAAATTGATGTTTCGTGAACAATTTGCATTCGTACGCTCGATTAAAGTATGGTTTTCATGTTCGCGACTCTCTCAACTGCCCAACGGTTTCCCCAGATTGTTTTTGTAACGCCACCTCCGTTATTGCACAATTTGATCTGTTCGGGACACAAGACAATGGTCTGCATTGTGAAAATATAGCAGGACAACGTATTTAAAACTCATGGAGCGTACAGAGTTTATATAAAGACCAATTTCCAGAACATGCTGTATGCAGCAGACACAAGGCAGGAGAATGTAACGCCACGAGAAATGATAAGAAGTAAGATAGCAGAGTTCAAGCGAATGGAATTGAAATGTAGGGGACTCGCTGTACATACGAAGAAGATAGGCCCCATTCTGAAAAAAGAAAAATAAAATATATATGTATACAAAGACAAGGAGAAGTAATTGTTAAGTGCATGCGTATGAAAAGGATGGGCTGTGTGATAATGATAAACGAGGGGGAGTGGGGGCACTGGACAGAGAAAGGGGCAGACCGGTGTCAGTCTTTTGGCGTGAGCGGGTTGGAAGTGGGGGGGGGAGGGGGGCTCAAAACGACGTGCGCTAGGAATGGGACGCGTGGCTGAAAGCGTGGCAGGCAAACCGCCTGGGTTCACTTTAACCTCATCCCTTCCATAGCTTCCTTTACAATCCCTACTCAGACAAAAAATAAAATATAAAATACTGATGGTTGAGGTGGTTGTTAGAGGTACAAAAGGTGGAGGGAGAGGCGGTAGTAGGGTGAGCTGTTGCACAGCAGCCTAAGATGCCGAACATCTGTCGGCATGTGCTAATGCAAACCTAACCCCCTGTTCTGTGGGTTGGGTTTCCCCCCCCCCCCCCCCCCCCCTACAGCAACGCCAGCCCAGTCTTCTAAAACTAGCCCCGGGGCAGAGATATTGATCAAGAAGGAACTACGTAACAAGATTTTAAATGAACCGGGGGATCGGATAGAAATGTTCTTCTTGCAGTTCCTTGGTTTCATAACTAGGAATATTACGTGAAAGTATGAGTCGGTAAGAGGAATGGTGTGGTACAGAAATGATCGGGAACGGACATGGGTCCAGTAGCACAGACAAGCTTAGGGTGCGGACTTGGTTGGAGACCTGAAAAAATAATACCGATTAAATTTTATGCAGACTTAGAGCCAATACATCCTTGTGATCCATATATAAACAGATGAATAGCGGAACCGTCAATAACAAACGTATTTGGACAATATTTTTATTGTCGAGGGTGCTGCATGTTTCGGCTTATTGACAAAACATCAAGATATCGGCTGTACAATATACAAAAATATGTAACCGTTGCTTGCTGATGGCTTGGGAATAAAATGCAACATGTGGCACCCTCGACAATAAAAATGTGGTCTAAGTATAGTTGTGATTGACGTTACCACCCTTTAAACTCTGTAAGAACACGAAACATGTCGGACATTCTTGGACTTTCTCTTCTCGGTAAGAAAATCTATTCGTATTTTCTTTCAATTCATGTATGTACCCCCAGTCAACAAATCAGTCGCTTTTGATCAAAGGTTTCAGAGAGATTTGCATTTGCAGTCAGTTCGGACATGAAAGATAGCTTTTCATTGCTAAAAAGTTGTAATGAACGTTGATGTTGAAGAGCAGAATAAAATCGGCCGGTTTGTGATATCTGACAAACTGAAGTAGGCCTGAATTTTAACTCGTCATTTGAAATAATGACGAGGTAATAGGTTAGAAGCCTTGCTTTCCTAGCGAATATTTCAGTTTAACAAGTTTCGTTTTGTTAACACTTACTTCCATAGTTCATATGCGTGCGTGGCGGTGACTACTGTTCCCGTGGTTGCGGTCTAACCATTATCGTTTTGGTCTTCCTAAGTCTTGTCCACCACATAATAATAATAATACACTAATTATCCTTCTGCTGCTTGCGCTTCAGTTGCTAATGTTGTCTGTAAGAGACGTTGATACAGCCTGTTTCGAATGTATAAACTGTTTCCATTAGAATATTTGTACTGCCAACAAAATTATCTTCTTCTTTATTAAAATGTAATTATCGTGGGTTGAGATTAATTTATTTTAATTAAGTTTAATTTTTTTTCTTTCGTTTTATTAATTTGATTTTAACTGAATTCATGGTTATTGCTTTCTGTTTATTGTGCCTCGGACTTTGTTCTTGTCTTGTTTTTATTTGTTTATTTGTTTATTTTTCCTCATTCCGACTTTATATTTGGACACGAGGATTTTACTTAAGCATGTAAATAAATAATTTAACTCGTAATCAATGTACTCGTAGCTCGCGTGGGACAGATCTAGATAAAAAGAAACACGTAAATAATTTTGGTCGGGGAATATAAAAGGAAGAAAACTCTGGATTTAAAGATAATATTAAAATTAATCTTAATTCCTAAAGTGGCAGGGCGTGTTCAGAATTCAGCTGAAATAGCAACGTGAACGTTGCTTTGCATACGACAATGAAATTTCAGGTTTCATAAAAATGGACCAATTTTTGCTAGCTGAAGGATTGTTAGCATCTTAAGAAGGAACGTGCTCCATAGACCAGTTAATTACAGCTAGGTCTCTTCAGGTATACGATAGCCAAATGTCTCTTGTCCCTTTACAAATATTTTTCCTCCGAAGTTTCCGTCGTAAAAGGTAGTCAATACAAAAATGAAGTATTTGTCTTGGTGAGTTAACCCTAGGAGAGTGGTGGATTATTTATTTCTAAAATTAGCCACAGGGAAGTCAAAACTTTGGCGCTACCCTGTTTCTTCTTAAATATGCCCCCGGGGGGGGGGGGAGAAGACAAAGCCATTACAACAACAGTTGGTGAGATATGTATGGGGAAAAATCTCGGATGACCTAAACTTCCCTAAACTTCCAAAAGACACACAGACACACATAATTACAGCATTAAAAAAATTCTGGTTGCTGGGCCTCACGACTACCAGTGCAGAAGTCCGGGGGCCCCTTAAGTACCAGAACAAATAGTTCACAATTACCACCGCAAGCAGGAAACATTTTCAACTGCCTGTCCAAACAGACAAGGGACTCAAGAACTACTGGTGCAAGTAGTCCGAGGACTCCACAAGCACCAGCACAGGTTGCCCAGAGACTCCTCAAATATCCGTACATTTGGCCCCGCGACTACTCATCTAACATGTAAAGAGTATCACTGACGCAATTCCTAACACGGTGGTCGGACGCCTCAACGACCCTTGCATTGGACTGGTCGGCCAATCACTCTCACGCTTGTAATTGTGGCTAAATTCCTACTGCAAGCCTAAACAACTACCGTTGCAAGTGCATCAGGGACCCTGCACCAAGTAACTGGAGCAGTGGCTCCTCAACTGCCACAAGGCGGATTAGTGGGCTACTTACTGTCATGCTCTGGTGGCTTCTGAACGACCGTATCATCTTGACCTATGGTCCAAGTGCTGGCACGCTTAAAGTTGCGGCAAAATACCTATCACACGGTTCCTCAACTACCCCCAGGATTCCCCCTGGTAGTAATGCTAATTGACCAGGGGCTCATCGACTACCAGTGCAATGGATCACCACGATAAGAATATATTTTCCTCAAATACCAGTGTAGATTTGTCTGCACGCATACACTTAACCTGTGTTACCTTAAGTTTTATGTAGCAGTTTAAAACTTAAACCCATAAACACTTACTCTGCAACCTTTCTTGAAATAGTAATACAAATAATTGAGCCCCATATCTGAAGTTTTAACATTCTCAGAACACTGAGAAAAGCAACTACTAGCTTCGTCGTGTCAAAACGTACGTCTGTTTGTTCGCATGGTGCAACTCTAATCCTACTGGACGGATTTTCGTGAAAACGATTTTTGTCAAAATATGTCGACAAATTTGACAATCGGACAGAAGTAGCCGACATTTTATTTGAAGCCTTACGTACGTATTTGTGGTTGGTTCTTTTATAAAGGGGCAGACTCTCATGTCACTGAGGAAGAACGGAGGCCTAAGAAGCAACTGATGGACTGAACTTTTACGTGACAGGTATGGGTGAGTCGAAATCTCGCCCTTTACGATTTAAGTGCAGGAAACGAGGTATCTCCCCCTTTACGAGAGAAGCACAAGAAATATTAATATCTCGCCTTTTGTGAGATACGTCCTAGAAATACGTTAGAGCGAGAGAGGATGAAGAAGCAGTTAACGATCTAAACGTAATATGGCGCCATATAAGTTCCGGGTAATCAGGGAAAAAATCTGAGTGCCTCTCAATATACATTTCCTACCCTTTTGATATCGTCCGTTCTTGCATGAACCGCAGCGTGGATGCCCCGGTCTACCAGCTACCTTGCTCCCCACCCCCTCCCCGCTCCTCCCCTTGCACTTTTCTGTTCTCAACTGCCTGCCCGTCCAGCACCGGTATTCAAAACGGATTTATTATTTTATAAGGGAGAGGGTGAGGTGATATGGGGTGAGCACTTGCATACTGAGGTGGTTTACGTCATAGCCACCCCTAATAAGTTTAGCATTAACTTGCTGCAGAATTGCACCTAACAAGTTTTGGCGTTGTTTTATGATCCGTAAAGCAAAACTGCACGAGAGGCTTCATGTCACATAAATAGCAGGAAACTTGAGTGCTTGAAGAACACATACAAAGTAGATAGCTTGACCTTTCATGTGTGAATTATAACTTCTTCTATATCCACAACAATAGGCTGTATGAAAAGATTACTCGATGGACATAATTTTTTACTGATACTATATTGACCTAACTTTCTAAATACCATCGTCACGGTCATGAAGTTAGTAGCGGCAAGTAGCGTTTTATGCATCTCAAGATGGCCTTTGTCTTTCGTCTTCTTGTTCCTGTTAATTCTGGTTTTACACTCCGTCCCTAACGACATACCAGTTTCTGAGTTTGGGCTCTTTCCATTACTTTCAAACTAATTCAGTTTTGTTGCATTGTTGTGCCTGAAGTTTAAAATAAGGCGAAACAATGGTTTTTCAATTCATGTAAAAAATGTATTATTTTCGGATGTTGTTTGCTACCATTCAGTTCAAATTTCTGTATCTTATTTAGAGAGCGAGAGAGAGAGAGAGTTACAGTATTTCTGTGTGAAAATACAATTTTCATGTCCACATATAGATGTGGAATTTAATACACTCATCTCAAGACTAAATTAATGATTTTTGCGAATAATGTGCTTAGGATAAAATTGTATCTCAGGATCACGTAACACAAGGCTGAAGAATGTTGCATAATGAGGGGCTTCGTAATTTGTTGTGTCCACAAAATATTTAAGAAGATGAAGAAAGCCAGGCGGCTGAGTTGGATATTAAGATACATTCCTGCAGGATTTAAGCGGAGAGAATGGAACGAACTCTTGCCCTAGCCACACATGTCTCTGGGCCGCACCATGTCAACCCCTGTTGAAAATAATCATCTGATGGAAGAAATCATCTTCCCCGGGGTCTCGCGTTACTAATTCCGAATTAACCCGTTACGCGAACGTCTTATATTGCGTCGAAACCCTGAGTGCTTCTTTCTTCCGTTTTTATTTTCTCTGCTTCATTTTATGTGTCGCTTTTCGTCATCTTCCGTCTTCAACTCCCTTTCTGTAATTATCCCGCTCTTTCACTTTCTGTTTCTTTTTAAGGAAAGACCATCGGTGAGCCGGCTTGTTTGACTGTGCAGTGACGCCATTCCAGTTACAGTAGTTATATACCGTAGAATGATAGGAGAAGATGATTTTGAATGGTGACTTTTCAGGGTGCTGGTTGCAGTTTGCAACTGTCTTGCGTGAAGGTCTATTAGCCTTGCTGGACTGAGTAAAAACCCAAACTTTCCTAGGCAGAATAGTCTTTAACTTCGTCGAGATTTGATTGCAATAGCCGCTTCAAGTTTCAAAGTTAAACTCTTCAATCTTTATTAATGTTTAGTCTTCTGTAGCAAACAAGTTCGTGGATTTTCATTCCCAGTCCTCAGAAAGCCCTGTTAAGCGGCTACAATGGATGAGCATTTCGTACTAGGCAGGAGTGTAGAGAGTGTAGCGTTGTTGCTGGTAGGCGGGGATAGCTGAAACTGTGTTGAGCGCTACGTTGTTTAGAATGAACATTGTTTTATAAGTCTGTAATGATATTAATATTCACTTTGGAAATTCATTTTATATGAACATATTTGTTGATATTATATAAATTTACTTTATTATATTTGTCTTTCTTTTGGCGCTGTGGCCCAACGCTTCCCATGGCTTCCTCATCCATGAGGCTACTAGATAACACACAACGACGCACCACAGTCGGTAGGACTCCTATGGATGAGTGGTCAGCTCGTCGCTGTACTTTATTATATAATAGAGATAAATAGAACATAAAGCTGCGACGCCCTGGATGCTTTGCAAAGAAATAATTTTGTCTCTGTCGGAAATCAAACGACTTTTCCTTGGCTGTCCAGCCCACACCCTGGTCACTGTTCCTACTTAAGTATAACCCCCCTGATGTCTTCTTAAGATCAGTCTATTTTGCTATCGGCGCTTAGGTTTTCCAGGTGTTCGTTTTACTACAGTATTCCAAACTTTTACTTTGCATTTGTTTAATGTGTGATTCTTACGTATAGTCTGCAAATCTCGTCTTTCTTTCTTTCTTTGATCATCATTGTAACATTTGTCCAGAATATTCTACACATTGTGACCCTACGTAGGGAATTTTTTCCAACTCCCTGCTTCGCCTTCGATCTGAAACAGTTCACTATGTTTTTGGAACATATTGGGCTGATCACGTATTTTAAGAAAATAAATTGGAAAATGACTCAAGAAAATTGTTAGGTTCAGCTAACATCTCCCTGATAATCCAAGGGAAATTAGAAGCGTAACCCATTACACTTGTCATGGTGTTGCACGTATTTCTAGTCCCACACATCTACAAATGTTATTTTTCCTTTATTTCACTTTGTGAAAATCTCATTGCTGAAGTGAAGTCTACAAATTCTGTTTCTCTTTAAATAGGTCTTACATAAACTCAAAGCCTTGCACCATCATCACCGTATTTGTAATTGTCTCCAAAATTTCATTCATGGTGTCTCGGTGTATTTATGATATCTCTGTGTCAAATCGCGCATACCTAGCTGCAGTACCTAATTGGGTATCCTCTTCCAAACGAAGTCTTAAGAACGTGTTTAGACTAATTCTACACAAATATTTAATATTTTCCGAGATTTGTTTACATAAATTCAGGTGTAAATTCGTGGAGCCGGAAGATTCAAGTTTTCTGGAATGTTACGCGATATATACATATTGTCTTACCGAGAATACTATAATTGCTTCATTGGCGCTAGGATCGTTCCCCTGCCACAAAGAGCCGCAACTTTTTTTTTTTACCCCTCACTGTAGGAAATTAGAAGATTCGGTATTGGGGTGTTATTCAGTTTTGTAACATGCATACCGAATTTCTTAAAAGTCCATGAAGCAGTGCAAAGTTGAAATAGTCCATACACTCACAGCGCACTTATTTGTCTTGTTTGTACCGTGCCGGAAAAATACATTAGAGTGGAATGGGAGTAAGCTCTTATTATTAATAAAGTACGTTTAACAATACAGGGGGCCGCGGTAGCTCAGCGGTTAAGGTGCTGTGCTACAAATCGGTAGGTCGCTGGTTCGATTCCAGATGGTGTCATTGGAATTTTTCATTGACATAATCCTTCCGATCGCACTATGGCCCTGGGGTCGACTCAGCCTCTAACAGAAACGAGTACCAGGAGTATTTCCTGGGGGTAAAGGCGGCAGGTGCGTAAGGCTGACAATCTTACCACCATTATGTGCCGTTGTCATGTAATCTGGGGACCTTAACTTCCTGGAACCCTCTGGGCCACTCCAGGCCTGTGACGGCACTGCCTTACCTTTAACCCCTTACGTGTAACAATACAAGCAATGAACATATAACGTAACCTTAAAGCGCGTTCGCGTAACCATTGTTTCCGTAGAAAAGCAATAAGTACGAATAGTAAAAATGTTCACAGTGAGTATCTGTATCCTTGCCTTAGTTATCCGCCACGTATCTGGCATATTTTCGGCGCCGTACCGTATTTTTACCTGCATCCTGTCTGGCTCTACCATATTTTTTTTCACATTATCTCATACACGGCACGATTTTCTGGAAAAAGTTATTGAACATAAAATGTGTTTTGATTTTCTCAAAAACTTTTTTTTCTGAAACTTTTCTAATTCTAGGAAGAGTTGAGGGAAATTCTGTCATAAAAGTACCCAGGACTTCAAGTAAAGTGCTTCTTATTCTTGTCAGATTTTAATGAACTTGAATTTTCTCGACAGATTTTTAAAAAATCTTCAAACAAAATATTGCATAAAAATCCGTCCAGTGGGAGCCGAGGTGTTGCACGCAGACGAACAGACGGATAGACAGACATGACGAAGCCAACAGTCGCTTTCCGCAATTTTGAGAGCACGCCTAATATGAACTTCCGAACAAAAGGGTACATTGTAAACTGTTCTCGCTAATGAAGCTACGTGAAACTGTGAGATGTTTATTTGTTTATTTATTTGTTTTAATCCATTCATAGTTTATTAACGACTCTCTCCACCCATCTGTTATAGTGGCGAACGGCACGGTGTTCTTTGAGTAATGAGTGGGAAAGTATGTGGAAGGAAACAGTCTTGGATTAATTAGAGAAAATATTCCAATTTGCCTGGAGGCGTAAGGATATCCCTTAAGCCCTCGATCATGTTAATCACTGCTTTAGCCATACTGCAAAAGAATCATCATCCAAATGCAGATTATAAGTGTTACCGTTTGAGCCAACTTGCTCGGTCTCAGTGTGATAAAACACGAGAAGACAGACGTTGTACGTAAAAGGTAATGTTGAGGCGCGTTCGTGCAACCATTGTTGCAGTAGACCAGCAATAAGTATTACATACTCTGAGAGCGTGTTTGTAGCGTACGGTATCCAGCATGCAATGCGCACGCAGCGTATTTTTATCTGTAGCCTGCCCCGCTCTATAATATTTTTCTGCATTATCTCATAAACAGCACGACTTTCGAAAATAAGTTATTGAACATTAAATGTTTGTTTTGATTTTATTTACAAATTTGTCTGAAATATTTTTCATTCGAAGAATAAATGAACGAGGTGTAATAAAAATGTGTGTTGGTCTTCATGTAAAGTACCCTTTATTCTTTTCAGATTTTAATAAATCTCGAATTTTCTGGACAGATTTTCGAAAAATACACAAATATTAAATTACATTTAACTACATCTAGTTGGAGCCCACTTGTTCTATACGGACGAAAGTACAGGAGAACAGACAGACAGACATAATAAATGTAAGAGTCTTTTTCGCAATTTGGCGAACGCATCCAAAAATTGAACTTCGTATGTTGGCAGTACAGGCCCCGAATATCACTAGACCCAGTGTAGCAGTCAGAACATCTCCCATTCCCCTCTCGGAGGTCTGACCAATGTGCTGTAGGATGTCGTGACAAGATGCCGCGCGGGAAGTGTCTAATTCCTTGGCCGCCCACATGTCTGCCGGGTCGTCTGGCCTGCTTTGCGGATTCTTTCGTGTTCACAAAGTAATGATAAGACCTTGGCTTTGACGTTCGTTTATTACTAGCTTTCCGTTGTTTCTTTTCTGTACTCGACCAAGTAATTTCAGTTCGTGTCTTCCATTCCATTGTGTTTGTCTAAACTGGTTCCTTCTTTTTCGCTGTGTCATTTCTTCTCTTTCCTGTTGTTTCAGTTAATTTAATGACTAACACCACAGTCCACAGTATGAATCTTCATTGCCGGAAACCTTCAAGTACATAATCGCCTGTAGTAGATAGACCTAAAAATGTCGTTATGTACACGGAATAATAATAATAATAGTCACTATCACAAAGTCTAACAGGACTTAACTTGCACCCGAATACATACATACAACTGCAAAAATCTGTAATTCTTGGCACATGTTCAATTGTAAGAAACTTTTTAAACTACAAATAAGACCACCGAGCCTAATCCTGATGATTACTACATCCCAGGATAGGTGAATATTTCCAAGCCAAAGCTGAGAAGTGAGATATTCGATAATAATAATAATAATGGTATCCGGGACAGTTTAGCCGGTAATGAGTAGGAAACGGGCTGGACTGCAGCAGAATTGTGGTTCTATTCTCAAGAGGACAAGTGATATTATTTCTCCAAACGTCCAGGCCGATTTGGGGTCCCACCCAGCGTAGTAATCAGTGGGTACCGGGGGCTTTTTTCCCAGGTTATCAGCTGTCGGAGCGTGACGTTGACCACTTATCCCCATCAAATTCCGAGGTTAAGAATGTATGGAGCTGTACCCTCAATCACCCCATCGGCCTTCATGCCGTACCCGGACACTTTGGCATTTTAATAATTTCGGTCATATAATAACCATGAAACAGAAACAGTAATTGCTATGAGCATATTCTCGATCTAATTGTACATTCCGGACTCCCGTTCTTCTGAATCATTGTTGCCCGTGACAACATTGTAACTGCAATGAGCCTGACACAACAGTGCGAGACAGAAAATGAAAACCGACGTCAATAGACACAGCTGTAGCAACACTCGCCACCGGTGTTCAGACCGCTACGTTAAGCCGGGACAGGCATGATCGGGAACTGTTGACGGTATATAAGTATCGCCTGCTGGTTCAAAGCCTGTAAAGAAAGTGCAGGGAATGACTGTTGTCTTTCTGTGCGGCACTCGCGTAGTGCGCAGTGTATGGTCTGATTTCATTTTGAAATGGGGACCATTGATGGGCTCTTGTAAAAAGAAAAGGTATTAAATATCCGACTTTCTTTCGAGAGGTAATTTCTTGACCTTCTGAAGGACTTCTCGGTATTCCGATGAGTTTAGTTAGTTGGCAGTTTGATGAAAGCGCATGAAGCTGTGGCTTCGTGCGAGCACTTCGGGGGCAACTACACCATGAGATTAATAATAATAATAATAATAATAATAATAATAATAAGGGAAATAGCATTACGTGTTCCATAAATTGTAACCACAGAACATCTTCAAACTTGTATACCCTAAAAACATGATCTGTTGCACATGCACAATTGCAGATACCTTGCATTACCGTGATGATGATGATGATGATAATAATAATATGACTGTCGTTGGTGAAATTATAAAAATAATTGTCCTGTTATTTAGTTACCTGGTTCGGACACCGAACAAAGAATGACTAAGGTAAACAAGATATTTCCTAATGTTTAAGAACCTCTCGGCATAATTCCACAGCAGTGTCCTAATATATTCTGTGATCATATTTAGGTCTCTCGTGCCACATTCAAAACTTCACCGTCTTCTCAGATTCTACGTTTTGCTGCATAAATTCGGATGTAAAGTGTCTGATCACAACGCTGTAGCTTGGGCTATTATAAACGTCGTTAAAGAAATCAAGGATAAAGTAAGGAATAAACAGATTGATAGGCGTACGGACGGATGAGTGACTGGCTGGAAGAATAAATAAATAAGTAAATAAATAAAAGAGGCGCCATTAAATAGGCACGTATTCAATAACACATATGCGAGTGAGATATTGCATAGTTGATCCTGTACGCAGTGTTAGGCTACATAGTTGCTTTAGCGCCAGGACAAGTAGAAAAATTGCAAGTTTGTAAAACAACAAAAAAAATCTACGTAAAATTTAAGCCCTGTCGTGGAGAGTTTAAAGAAAAAGCCACTCAAATATATGCAATAAATAAATATTGGGAAGAAGGTAGTACAGAAAATTACCAATAGGGTTGACGCGACAGATGTAAGTTTTCCATTTCTTAGTGGTTAAGTGGCCTGACATAGTCAGTCAGTGCTGGGACATGTGCCTGTGTGCTCTCTGTTCGAGTGGGGCAACCGGAAGTGCCGTAAGTACAGTAATTACCCTTTGCCTAACGTCTGAAACGTTAATGCATTCGCAATATACGTATAAATAAACTTTGCACAAAATACAGAAATTTTAATGTTAGTTGAGATGTTACAATTTTTGAAAAAAATATTTATAAAAGTCCCTTCCGTAACCAAAGTCATAACAATAGCACAATATTCATTAATACGCTTAAATTTATTCTGAATATTCTGTATTCCAAAGGGCGCCTAAAGATTTGTGTTGAATATTCCAGACGGGTACTTGAAATGTGGGGTCCGCGGTGGCACAGTGGTTAAGGTGCTGTGCTACAAACCGGAAGTTCGCTGGTTCGATCCCAGCTGGTGTCATTGGAATTTTTCATTGACATAAAATCCTGCCGATCGCGCTATGACCCTGGGGTCGACTCAGCCTCTAACAGAAATGAGTACCAGGAGCATTTCCTGGGGGTAAGGCTGACAAACTTACCACCATTTTGTACCGTTGTCACGAAATCTGGGAACCTTAACTTCCTGGAACCCTCTGGGCTACTCCAGTCCAGTAACGGGACTGCTTTACCTGAAATGTAATTTTGAATATGTCAGAAGTGGTCCCGAAATTTCATTTGAATGTTGCGGAGGGGGTCCTCACATTTCAGTTTGAATATTCCTGTAGAGCGACCTCAAATTCAATTTTGAATTTTCCGGTAGGGCGTCCTCAAATTCCACTATTAAAATTCCATATATTACGATGTGAATATGTCACGTTCTGCTAAATTACTAGATTACAAAATTCAACTGTTGAGACACTCTTAACACAATCTTTTGTCATAAAAAACAATTATATTTACAATACACGCAGCACTTCTTTTACGCCCCTTTGCTATGCGCCTTTTTGCTTTAATGCCCCTTGTCAGTTCATATCACTCCTTAATTTGCGCTACCTTATTTTCGGTTTAAAGCCTTTTGGCTGCCTGCGTTTCATAGCGCTAAGGTCTTATTTCTGATGTGAAAATCCTTTTTAATCCAAGACTTTTTATATGCCCTCTTTTTGGAGGAAAGCATTTAGGGCGTAAAACAAGGACTAGGTGTGTTATTTTAAGGATAATAATTGAACGAGTATAGTTTGAAGTATTTTTATTCAAATTTCTTGTAGATTTTTAAAGCTCTATTTGAAAGCGGGAAATTCAGCCTCTCTAAATATTTGCGTTTAATGTGCTGTTGATCTTTCAAGTAGTACACTGAAGTTGCTCTACTGCAAATTAAAGAACAGCAAGAACAGGATGAGAGCAGAAGTCATCCCTTTTATTTCAACTTGTTGCTTCATACCAAAAGCTCCCTCCCCCCTTTCCATTTTAGAGCTATACACCTGCCACCTGTCTAGCCTCTAAAGCATTCTCGATGTTTCTTATTATCTGTAAATATAATGAGTTGACGTATATTGACATTTCCGTATAGATGTGCTTTACAAAAATAATGTTGCATCGCAAATTTTCACGTACGACTTACAGAATGTAAATATAGAATTTTCCTGTACAAAGATACAGGCTTATGTGGATGGAGGAATTTTTCCACTCATTCTTAATATCAGCACTATGTGAAGATGATTGGTCTGTTTCATGCCTGTCCACCTTACTCCCGGTTTCCGTTGGGTGTAACATGCAGAAATTCGAAAAGCACTGAACTAAAGACGTAGTCTGCACTAGCAGCAAAGCTCTGCCGAACCATAGGGTTCCCCAGGGTTCCTCACAAATTTGTTAGGGCTCCCTCAAGAAATCATGGAATAAATGGACAGAAGATTTTTAAAATATTGCAAAAAAAAAAATTCAGACATCCTTCGAAATAAACGAGAGTTTTTTTCGGCATTTGAAAACACTAGAGTACACTCCGTGCACTACCGACTGCCGTTTTGTTTTCTATCCCGTACAGGTTTTCATATCATCGGGTTATGAAAAACTATATTAGAGGGTTTTCCATGGAAAACATGTTGAGAAACTTTACATTCATTGTTCCGTGCATCATTGTAATTGTTCCAAAATAATTACCAACAAGATGACACTTATGGACTATCCTTTATTTCACGGTTAGTCGTCCTTCACTCTACATGTTTCGAGCTTCA
>Ga0123352_10002827_pt1 | contig 24642 bp, 3 predicted proteins | sample TergutLab28metaG_FD_89700 | JGI IMG/M metagenome (GOLD analysis project Ga0123352, IMG submission 89700) | Labiotermes labralis P1 segment gut microbial communities from Petit-Saut dam, French Guiana - Lab288 P1 | ecosystem: Host-associated > Arthropoda: Insects > Digestive system > Gut ...
ACACTCCCACTACCAAACATGTGACAACACAAACTGAATCAAGTGTTCATTATACAAGTGTAACACCAGAAATATTTTCTGTTTCTACAGAACAAGTTACAGAAGGAAAAGAAGCAAGTGCCATATATACAACTGGAACACCTAGTATGTATTCTCCTACTACAAAACTTGTTACAGGAGAAACTGAATCCAGTGTGCGGTTTACAACTGCAACACCTAAAACACATTCTACTACAGAACAGGTCATTGAAAGAACAGAAATAAGTGGCAAGTATACACCTGGAACAACTAGCAAGTATATTACTACTACAACACACATGCCTAATGAAACAGAATCAACTCTGCTGTATACTACTGGAACACCTGGTACACATCTTCCTCCTTCAACACATGTCACAGAAGGAACAGAGTTCAGTTTGCAGTATACAACTGTAGCACCTAGCACATATACTCCCACTACAAAACTTGTGGCAAAAGAAACTGAATCATCTGTGCAGTATTCAACTGGAACATCTGAAACATTTCCTGTTACTACAGAACAGGTCATTGAAACAACAGTAGTAAGTGCTCCATATACAACTGGAAGACCTGGTGTATATACTTCTACTACTAAACATGTTGCTGAGAAAACAGAAACGTATGTCGAGCATACAACTGGAAGAAGTGTTGAATATAGTCCTACTACACAGCATGTCACAGGAATAACAGAAACGCATGTCAAATACACAAGTAAAAAACCTGAGTTACATACTGCTACTCAGAGTACTGAAGAAGAATTGTACACCACAGGAGCTCTGACTATTTCAACCCTAATACCAGTGTATACAACTGTGAGGGCTCCAAAAAAGACTGAAGTTACTGCAATGCAGTTCCAATATACTTCTCCCACAGCAACAGTTTCTACGCTTAAAGAACTGACTGTACACACTCCTGAATCAAGCAGCATTTCCACTGTCTTTTCTAAGGCAGTAGAGCTTGCAACTAGTCCAACATTTATACCAGAAACCTCCAGTTTTGCTTCAGTTCCCACAGTAATGACTAGTACTAACATTTCCACGTTAGAATCAACAGCTGTACCGACGGTAACTTCAGTGACTTCTGGCACATCACAGACTAAACAATTCATTGTAGCTGCAACTGTTAGGCCATTAGGGACATGTATATCTGAACTGGACTGTTCGTATGATACAACATGTATATGCCATAAGTGTTTGGACCCATGTGTTTTTTATAATCCATGTGCAATGGGTGTGAAATGCGTAGTTAGATCACATAGGCCCGTTTGTCTGTGCACTGAATCTGAGAACCTGACTGCTGCCTCTGTTGAATGTAGAACACTCCCAGGTAAACACAAAACCCATCCCCCTTTGAAAGAAAATCAGTATAATGAAACACATCTCACTTGGGAGGTATACAAAATGTCTATCAAACATTGCACTTGCAATATCTGTCTGGCTATTCTCCATTGAACAAAAACTGCTTTCCCACTGTATTACAGTCATAAGCAATCCTCTGAGTAACTTACCAGGCATTTAGTTTACTGTATTTTGGTATATCATATACATTAAATTTTCTGTAGGTTTATTGGTGGAGTGCTAACAATATTATGTTATATTTAGAAAATTTGGAAAATTTGTGTGTTCTGTTAAAAATATTCTTGTTTTGCCATCACTAGGGTAACTGTAAATTTTTAGTGTCTGGGTCTTTAACGTATCAATAATTTGTAGTTACTTTCTGCTATTCGAGTAAATGTATATTAATGACTAGTTGGTGAAATAGGAATTGCTCACTGTGCTCTAGAAATGGATTTTGAAAGAATAGTAAGAAAAATCCAAACTATAACACCTTGACAACTGCATGGATTATTAGGCAAACCAGTAAGATCTCAGGATTCTGAAAGGTGTGAAGTAAGTATGGAGTTGCTGTGTTGATTTTTGTTGTATTTCCCAATAAATTCAGATAAAGAAATATTCATGAGATTGTGGAGTTTATAGATGGGTAATTATTTTTAAAATAATCCATACTTTTTTGACTCATTTATCTTTATTTTACTAGGTTTCAGCCCCTTAACCATTTGCATCATGGCATTATTTTATTTGTTCGTAAAACAGTCTTTTGAAATAACTAATTTTTAATTCATTAAAATGTGATGAATGTGGTGTTAAGCGTTCAGGGTTAAGGGGGTTAGTGAGTTTTAAGGCTCATCAGCATCAGTTCCTCTTTGAGCCTAAATCATGCTCATGTTAAAAATGAGGTTCTGAAGTAAAGCCATCTATTTGTCAGATTGTAAATGACATTGATATATATATATATATATATATATATATATATATATAAAAGCAGTAAAATAATAAAAGTAAGTAACACTGATGAGGTTAACAGAGCCAACAGTGTCAGGCTGTCGATGGGACTATATCTAAGCCCCTTCAGCAAAAACAAGAATGTATTGAGATACCCACAAATTTTCTGTTACATAAAATTCTATCATTTGCATAGACTTGGCAACCCCAATTTTGTTTAGGAATGCCAGAATGTTGGGCATGCTATGGTGGGTGTCTATAAGGATATCATGCAATGTACCATGTAGATGAAGTGGAAGACCATCTTTCTCATAATACTAGACTTTCACCAATTTGTGTCAGATGATAATGGTTACCCCACATTATGTGGAAGTAGAAGCCAAATCACCAGTGCAAATAATACAGATGGTTTGGTGATTACAACCAGCCTACAGGTGTATGCACATGGCTTTCTCCTTCCTGATGGAACTGAAGGAGAACCATTACAACAATGTAAGTGGGTTCACAGCTTGCAGTTTGTTGCCTTTTGTAGGAGCCAATTTGTCATGTAACATGGGCAAAGCAGCATACAGAAGCACATATGTCATTGCCCTCATACCTTTCATATGTTAGATTTTTACGCAAAATGACTTCCTTTACTGCATTGTCTGTGGCTTAGTTGCTGAGGTGACCCATGCAGCCAAGTACCTGGTGAAGGACAACCAATTTACCTGGCAGGTACCCATGGAGACCCTTCCAAGCCATTAGTGAATCTTTCAAGTGAAGCTCACATTATCATTGGTGTCACTGAGTGAAAGCAAGAGCTTTATTTATGTTGAGATTTTGACTGTATAAATCCTGTTAACTGTGGAGGCAGTAGGACAAAATATGACCCTAATAGACAGATTCATGACCAGAGAAGCTTTGAACAAGTGACTTATCAGTATAGGCCTACACAACTGTGCAGTCTGGATGTGAAGAAAGGAGTTCTGTAAAACAGTGGTGACTGCTGGGGAAAAATGTCACATCTGTCAAATACTGGACAAGTTTAATGTCACAGACTGGATGTAAGATATACCAGAGTGGAATTAGAGAAAGACTGTTAATAAATGTAGACAGAAAATGTATCTGAAACCACTGTAGAAGGTGGCAGAGACAACACCCATAGTTCAAGAGACTCTGCTAATCAACTCATACTCTTTTTAAGTGCCCAATTTAACGACACTGTTAGCTTATGAACTGAAAGCAGAACAAACCACAACATAAAGATATGTTATAAATCATTTGAAAGTCTAGTAAAATTCAAATATACAGGAACAATGCTAACAAATAAAGATTTCATTGCTGAAGAAACTAAGAGCAGATTGAACGCAGAGAATGCCTGCTGCCATCTGGTGAAGAGTCTTTTATCTTCCAGTTTACTATCCAAAAATGTGAAGCTTAAAATATACAGAAAAATGATTTTTCCTGTTATTTTGTATGAGTGTGAATCTTGATCTTGACTGTGTTGCAAATTTTCTGGGATATGATGCCACGCTGATCGGTAAATAGTTACATTTGCAAGGCCTTGCTGTCTGTACCTTTTTTGTCTCATTAGTCCCAGAAGAGTAGCTGTACAGTTAACATGGGTACATAATACAGGTAATGTCAACTTGGGTAGTGAGCCTGTGAGAATAGTGTTGCTGTGCAGTGGACAGGGTCATAGGTGGCAGAGGCAGGAAGCCTTCTTGCCAATTGACATGACATATCCCGGAAGATTTGTAACTTCAGGTTATGAAGAGTTCCAGTACTCCATCTATGTGTCTAACTTCAGGTTATGAACAGTTCTAGTACTCCACCTACATGTCTAACTTCAGCTTATGAACAGATCTAGTACTCCACCTATGTGTCACATAAATTGCCTTTGGATGGCAGAACAGTTCAAGAGGATTGCTTGATGATCATTCTGTTTAGCTATGAACTGTAGCATAAGCATAGTAGCCATGAATGCAAGCAGCTGTGCACGGGGTTCGTTATGCAGAAAAACTTTGGAATATTGTTTCTCTTGCATGAGGACAGATCATACATTCAATTGCAAGCCATTATATTCTGTCTTTGATAATGCACATTTTACTGAAGATTAAACCTCTGCTGTCTTGATACATTAGAAAATTTTGGATACCTGTATTTAAACATCTGGTCTTCTTTGTATGTATATGTGTACAGAGAAGTTATTTGTAATGTCATTTATGGTCTTGAAAAGCCCCTTTCTTTCCAGCATGTGTAGTTATTTTGTATATTCTAAGTCATATTGTGTGATCAAAACTTTTCTACTCCAGGAGTGATCTAAACTTTTGGAAATAAAGAAGCATTGTGCTTGGACAAGATATCATACCAAAGAGCATCTTGTATCTTCATTTTTGACAGCTTGTGAACACCTGCTACATGAATATGATAAATTGGATAGTGGATGTGTAGAATGGTGGTGGAAGTGGTGGTGGTGGTGGTGGTGGTGGTGGTGGTATATAATGGTTTTTAATGAGGACCAAATGAATATCACTTACAGACAAAACTGGTTTTGGCGGTGATGGTTAGTTTTAAGTGTACATAGCTACACATTTTCTTCCAGGTTGTCAGAAATAACTAATGTGCTCATATTACCACATTTGAACAACTTAAGCTGGAGCTTGTTGCTATTAGTGATGTAGAATGCTTATGTTCTTTTATTTCAGCTTTGTTTGCTTTATACCCTGAGCCTTTGCATACAGTCAACTGGCATTATAAATAATTATGCAAACAAAGATTTGTTATGTAATATATTTCAACTTTTGCTAAGTAATTATATTTTCATAAAAGGTAAAGTTGTATACATCATAGTATTGTTTCAGTTATATTTCACTAGCAAAAATTTGTGTTGATATTAACAGCATTTATATTAAACAGTTTAAGTTTAAATATAGTTCATCTGAGTGTCAGTGTAATAATGATTTCCTATCAACAGTTGTCAGCTGTTTGGATCACTCTGACTGTCCTGCACAACAGGCCTGTATTGGACAGAAATGTCTGAACCCTTGCAGTGTTGCAAACCCTTGTAATTCACAGCAAGAGTGCCAGGTGCATGAACACCAGCCAGTGTGTATTAAAGGTTAGCATGCAAGTGAAATTGCTTATCCAGTATACCCTGTAAGCTCCTCATTAGATAAATATTGAAAAATAATTAGTTCAAGTCTAAGACTTATAATACATATAGAATTGCCCTTCTCTGTTGTTGTTGTATAACTAGTACAGTTATGAACTGTGATATTAGTTGCATGACTGACTCATAATTTCATATGTTTCATTATTGATTCAGTATACAGGTAATCAGTGATTTATATCATTTCTGAATGTAATGAGTATTAGAACAGTCAGCTGACAGGAGAAATTAAGATTTCTGTCCTTGGCTGCATGATAGCATTCAAAGCAGTGTTATAGCAGTTATGATTGATGTTAAAGGTTTTTATTCCCCTGTTATTTAACAGTCTTAGACCATGACAACACATCACAATAATTCAAATAAACTACATGTGTGAGAAGTGTATGTAACTTCTTTTCTTAATTTCAGTTTGTCATTGTCAGAAACATGGGGATTGTAGACCCGGTCATGTTTGTGATGGTTGCAGCTGTGCACCAATTGGTAAGTAACAAGACAAATGGTTTGGTTTCAATATTCATTAATTTTACTGTCGTGGTGCTGTTAGAAACCTGTGCATTGTGGCACAATTATGTTTCTTCTCATGTAACACACAAATGGAGAAAAGTGAAGCATTAATGCAGCTGGTATTTGCCAGTATGCACACTAGTAGACTTGCCACAAGGTTCACACATGCCAGTGCACTGCATGTTTCAATGTGGAGGCTGAATCTGAATGTGAGTGCTAGCAAGCATGCTTTTTGGAAACAGTGCAATGAATGTTTATAATGGAGAAAGGGAGAAGCTTATTTTGGAGCCAGGGTATTCAGAAGCACCATAAAATTTAAGGTCAGGTACTTAACCATTTTAACTCCCATGTAAAATTCCTGTGTGTGATGTTGATACTATAATGAGATGTGTCATACCTTATTCTGATTGGCTGCACAGATGGAGATTTACATCACTGCCATACCACAATAGTAGAATTTTGTCTTATACTCTAAGAGAAGTCATATATTTTAAATAACATTTTAACCCTGTTCGAATCCATGTAATTGAGGACTGACACATATGTAAGTGCGTATTGTACTCGATGGGTTTTCGAGATCGTGGTTATCAGGGTGATGAGACTAGTGTGCTAGGCAATAACCAGCTACCAGGTTGCAGGGCATCATACCTCTTAACTAAAAAAAACAGAGAGTAAGAGAAGTACCAAGAATGAGTGAGTCAGGTTAGAGCTTAAAATTTCTATAGCAGTCATTCTGTGTAACATATTTAGCGCATTCTCAGTGTTCTCTTCAGTGGATTTTGTTATAGGTATAAGCATGCATGACATATACATTGGATTCACTGATTAGGAGAAGCATACCAGTGTATAAATCAAGAAAGAACTAATTGTCATTTTTACAAAACTCTTTCAATTAAGTAGAAACCAGGATGAAAGTCTTTTTTTTTTTTAAGAAATTTATTAGACAGACAGTATATACAAGCTGTACAAGGATGAATTATAAAATTGTTCCTGTAACCAATTCCAATAGATATGTACAGTATGGAGCAAGTGGTAAGGGTGTAGTAGAAATACAGATGTGAATAACGGCAGTGAAAAAGGAACAGAAAAAACACTGCGGTTTCTGGTAAGCTAATTAAAGCAATATAAGGTTCGTATGTTTTTGTTTATATGTTGTGTTTACGTTAGTCCGGTCGGCGAGGGTAGAATACTGTGGTAGGTGGGAGAATGGTTAGAGGAGAAGGTGCTTAGGTCATTTGTGTATGTATTTCTTATACTGTGATGAAAGTCTTGAGGGATTTACAACTGCAGTGAAAGACCATTCTAATGCAGTTTGTTATCCCACAGTTTTTTGTACCTTTGTCACTGGCGCACTGCCTACAAGTTTATCTTGGTTATGCATTCATATGTCATTTGAGATGGCCATGCTCAATACGATTTGGTCTTGAGATGTGTTTAATTATATGTTGCCAGAAGTACATATTCACAAGGGTATGATCTCCTGTTGTTGGGCAGTATTTCATTACTTTGTGCTGCTTACTGTATAATTAAAAAAAGACAATAAAGATTTCTTGTCATTATTAGCTTGATCTTGTTGGATAATGTCTTTTGGGGAATGATTCGATGTAGGCTGGTAGAAATTTTCTGATATTTCAGAGAAACCTAATGCCTCTCATATTAAGGGTATTGTACCCTAAAGCTGGAGACAGTAGGTTTCTCTGAAACATTAGTAAATTTCTACTGGACTTCTTAGTGTCACATTCAAAGGGACAGTGTTCTTTATAGTCACCTCTACTAGAAGCCCATCCCATGTGGCCTTTTCTGGAAAAAGAATAAGTTTGTGGCATGAACCTGCTGCCTATGTATACCAGAGTGACAGCTTGCCAACAAATATTATGGTGTAATTTATCACACCTGCTTAATGTTAGGGGATCAGTGGGGCAGATTGTGGTCTGAAATTACTTTCCTCCATAGCTGAAAGTGTTTTGGGCATTGACTTCAATCCTGACACCAATTTATACTTCCACTCACATACTTTTCAGACCATTTTTGCTTCTACTGTTTGATGCAAGATAATGACAGTGCTTGGTACATACACGTTAAATAGCATAAGGAACAAGTAAGTAGCCTGTGTACGAGTACATTTGAGTAGTTGCAGGTTGGTTTTCTGTCAGTTCATTCATTTATTGCCTAAGAATTTATCAGATCCTTCAGGTCATAGAGAGTGGAATGAGAAATGGCAAGATGATTATGATTTGTGCATTCAGATGATAGGAGAGGAAATTCTTTCCAATTTGGTTGATGAATATGGAATGGTGATCTTGGCATCTGTTTGATTGTGGATTATGTTCAAGCTTGTTAGACTGAATGTGAAACACAAAAGGAATGGCATTGCTCACCTTGGTAGTTTGAGTGTAGCTCTCTGCCTGTAGATGCAACAGAGTTATGTTTTCTTTCACTATTATTTTTACATCTTGTAAAGGAAATGAGACGATTTCCAACATGTAACAACTTTAAAAGTGCTGAGATGGTGGACATTGTTCAAGACAGTAGTCTTAAATATGATATATGTTGTTAATATGTTATGTAACAATGTCCATGTTACAGTATCTTATTGAAAAGCTGATAGTCACTCTGATGAAAAAATACCTCACATTTATAGAATCCAAATGTCATTATGGTGTTCACAAAATCCTACCACTTAATTATATCCTGAACCATCAGCCCATTTCTTGAAGATTCATTGAAATGTCATCCTCCATTCCAGTGGTTCCCAAAGTGTGCTCTGCAGATCTCAAGGGATCCATGACCAGTTCCCAAGGGATCCATGGATTCATTTTTGTAATGGCAACATTGAAGTTTACTTATTTTTTTCATTATAAGAATAATATTTTGTTAAAAACAATTGAGGAACTTCTTTAACTGTGATATATTTATTTTATATGACTGGTAGAATATCTAATTAAAAAACTGCCTTTACCCTCGAAGCAAGTGACAGTCATTTTAATTGAGGTCCAATCATGCAGTGCATTGTTATGCTTGCTTCTGGTAGGTATTAATATCTATCTAAAATTAGCCCTGAGATATAAATTTTTTGTTTTGGATACCTGTCATCTGAACACCGTATAAGCGTGCAAGGATTTGAGGATCTGTGGTTATTTTTCAAAGCAAAAATGGGTCTGCATGCAAAAAAGTTTGGGAAACCCTGCTCTAAACTGTACCTTGATTTTCTGTGTGTTCTCTTCAGATATTCTGACTATAATTTTGCATGTCATTGTTTCCCCATGTATACTGTATGTCCCAGCCATCTTATCCTTCTAGAAGTATTGACCCTAATATTTAATTATCTGTCACAGACAGGGAACCAACTGTACCAACAGGCTGTGAGCATTGCCCAGCTGGTTATCAGTGTAATCCAATATCTGGAGCATGCATCAAAGGTAGGATGACGATTGGCCTTCCAACATTTTCTTTTGCTTATTAAAAGTAAAAAAAAAAAAAATAGTACAGAAATAAACAAGTGGTGTGTTGCTGTTTTGTTTTGATCAATGGGGAGCAGCCCATACATGTCAATGAGTAATGTGTACTAATCCTATCCCAATTAGTCCTTCGTCATTAAGGAAATTTGCAGTGTTGTTTTGCCAACTAACTGGAGTATCATCATCACTGGGAGTGAGAAGATAACTGCTTTGAAGATGGTGTGGCAGTCTCATGGAAATCACCTCAGCTTCTCAGGAAACTAACAACTGGCTTCAAAATACAGTGCTTGGTTCAACTTTTCTTATGGTTCTTTTGTTGTCTGTCACGTCTACAGTCAAAGTTTTATGTTTCTAGAAGTGCTATTTGCTGATTAGAGAACAAGTTCTCTGGTTAACTGTTCTGTTCTTGGTGTCCTTTGCTAAAATGTTTTTTTTTTTTTAATTCAACTTAAAGGAGTAATATACTTTCTTCCATTATTAGACCACTCACACTTTTGCTGTGACAGAATGTTACCTTTATTATATGTTTTCATTTCCAATACTACTTCCCTCTTTTCACTAACATGTATTTACATTGCTGTTTTAATACAGAAACTGGAAACATATGCTACCTTCTTCTCTAATCTATGTAAAAATACACAGTATTATTTCTCCCATCTTTTTCATAAATATTAGAAATCAAAATAGCAACACCTCTTGTTTCTTTATCTCCATGTCATAATTTTACATCTTTGGGGTTTTTGTTCTCTGTGTCATCCTTTAATTGTTATGTAATGTACAGCTCCTTCTTCTGTGTATATTTGGGAAGTCTAGGAACAAATGGTTTGTTGAATTTGAAGCAGCATGTTGGCATGTTTTCTGCCACTGCAAGTATACATTTCAAGGCATTGTTTGTATTAGTGTTATGGATTATTTGGTGCAGTTGTAAGCATGGAAGAGGTGAAGTGAGTATTAAATATAACCTCACTCTTTTACTGTTGGAATATAGACTTAAGGTGACGTAATTGAATCAAAGTGTTTCTTCTGTTCCAAATTTTATGTCCTATTTTGTGTCCATAATTGTTCTTATATAAAAAACTTAGTATTTTTGTGCTGTCAGAATACTTTTATTTTTCATTCTTATTTTCTTAGTACATGGAAAGGAATTTATGTTTCTGGTATTTAGCGAAGATTAATTATTGATGACTTCCATATGTGTGTGTGTGTCTGTGTAAATTTATTTGTGCCTGGAAAAGAATGTATGAATTTGAATGTAAAACAGTGCATTGTTGTGTGAGGTAAAATACACAAGTTACTAACAGAATGCTGTTGAACGTGGTAATTAGTGCTTATGACACTCTGCTTGTTGCTTAGCTTCTCACAGCTTTTGATGGTGGGGTTAGTGGTATTTTAATTGTGTACTCTTTATTTCTTAGTTGGTGGAATATTAGTAAGCCTTGACTTTAAGGAGGACTCAATTTCCAGGAAAATATAACTGCATTAATTGCATTTTTGGTCTCTGACATTGTATATCAGGAAGTAAAAGCTTATAAACACATAACCTCTGACTGTTGCTTATTGTAAGAGGTTAAGCTGTGTACAGTGTACAGTCCAGATTGTCTTTCCACGAAATTCAGCCCTCGTTGCACCACAGATTCTCTTCTTGTATTGTATTGTATTATATGTACGTCAGTATTATAAATATATTTGGCTTAATTCTAGTGTGGTGTGAAAATAATTTTAACATTGTATGTAGCAGTCTTAGTCACTTCTGTCCTAGTATTTTTTAGTTTTTCTTTAAATTTAAATGTGTATATAAACAAAATAATTACTGTCCCTTGGTGAATTCTGTCTAGTAGATAATTTGTACTGTTTCTCATTGCACTCACTTTAACTAACAGTATTCTTTGTTATTTCTGTTTTATCCCACACTAAAATAGTGACAACAGTGACACCCACAATCCCACGCTTCGCCATTACAGAATCCACGCCATTAGAAATGGGACCAACCCAAACAAGTTATAATATACAGACAAAGACACAGACAATAGAAACAGAACGCCCAAGTACTGAGAAATTTGCAACTGTAACGCAGACACGTATAGGTAGAATTGAGAACTTTACAACCCTTGGAGAGCAAACTGCCCCTTACTCACCAACAACACTGTTCCCAGAAGAAGCTTCTCCAGTAGCACCTGGAGTGGAAACTGGCAAAACAACAGCAGAAATACCAACAACATTACCAACTGGAAGAATCACAACAGCACGGGAAACAGAGAGTGTGTTTACAGTCACAGAAATGTTCACCACACACATCAAAACAACTTCAGTACCTACCACTACTTCTTCAGAAACTTCAAGTCCAGAGCAGATTACTACAACTCAGCCTTCAGTGACAGAACATCCCTCTGAAACAACAGCTACTCAGACTACTGAGTCTGCTGCTGAAACAACTAAAGTTCCAGTCATACCTGTTTCAGGGTTAACTCCAGAAACACCATTAACTCAAACAGGAGGTTTGACAACCTCTGAAGTTCCAACTGAAATTACTGAAATTAGTTCTGCTGGTACAACCAGTATCCCATCTGTTGGACACAGTGCATTGACCAGTATAGCCACCACAGAGAGGTCTCAAAAAGTTACGTACAGACCGAGTGAAATGCATACGGTTCCAACAAGTGTAGTGGCTGTGGAGTCAACGTCTGCCTCCACAGAGACAAAAAAAGAACAGTCTGTGACTGTAACAGAATCAGGCATTGTAACTCACATAACAGAACCAGTTCAGCCATCTTCAAAAATTCCTTCATTTTCTTTAACTCAGTTTCCAAATATTTCCTCAACACCTAAAAGTGAAAGGATTACTGAACCCATATACACCTCTGAATTTACAACACAATCAGCAGAAACCCAGAAAACATCATCAGTACCAACTTATACAAAAACTACTACACCAGAAATTTCTATAGAAGTTACAGTACCAGAAGAAGAGCCTACAAGATTTTCTTCCAAAGCAGCAAGTACCACTGAGTCTCCATTTGCAGAAGGTGTAACAGCAGTTAAAACAACTCCAAGAGAAGGGCGAACAGGAACAGTAGCCACCACAACTCGGTTGTACACTTACCCATCCATGAGTGAGGCCAGTACCTTATCTCTGAGTACTACTGAGACAAGATCTGGCATTGAAACTACAACTTCTGTGTTAAGTTCAGTATCAGGTGGTGTCACAACAGAGTATGGCACATCTGTGGGTGTGACAGAAATTCCTGGAACTGAAACTGCTGTCACTAAAAGAGTGAGCAGTGAGAAACCTCAAGAAACTTCAGGAACAACAACATTGAGGTCATTTACTAGTGTAACAGAAGTGGTAACTGAAGAGGTACCTACTGAAAGATTAACAGAAATTCCTACAGAAGGCCCTACTGAAAGGTTCACAGAAATTCCTAAAGAAGGGTCATTGGTAACACCTACAGAAAGCACATCACATGTATTAACCAAAATACCAACAACAAAATGGTCAATAGAAATTATTAAAGAAAAAACAACAGAAATGTCTACAGAGGGGATGACAAGAATACCCACAGAAGCAACAACAGGAATCCCTACAATAAGGCATACAGGAATTCCTACTGAAGGCCCAACAGGAACACCTGCTGAAAGAACAATATGGATAGTAACAGAAAAACCAACAGGAAAACCTGAAAAAGGAGCAACAAGGAAGCTAACAGAAGGACCAACAAGAATACCTACAGCAAGAACAACATTTATACAAACACAACAGCCAACAGAAATGCCCACAGAAGGACCAACAAAAGGGCCAACAGAATTACCTACAGAAAGAAAAACACAGACACCTATAGAAGTCCCAACAGCAATATCTATAGAAAAAACAACACAGATACTAGCAGACGGACCAACAGAAATACTTACAGAAAGAGCAACTGAAAGGCCAACAGGAGTACCTACAGAATCAACAACACAGGTTCTTACAGAATGGCCATCAGAGGTACCTACTGAGAGCACAACACAGATACTAACAGAAGTACCCACAGAAAGAGGGACACATATACCTTCAGAAAGCCTAACAGGAGTACCTACAGAAAGAACAACACACATTCTTACAGAAAGACCAACTGAAATATCTACAGAAGGAATGACACAGATGCTTACGAAAAGACCTACAGAAATACCCTCAACTTGGCCAACAGAAAGGCCAACAGAAGTAACCTATAAAGTGCCAAGAGTAAGGCCACTGGAAATAAGTACAGAAAGAACAACACAAATACCAACGGAAGTACCAACAGGAATACCCACAGCAAGAACAGTGCAAATACTAACAGAAGGACAGACAGAAATAACTACAGGAGGATCAACAGAAAGGCCAACAGGAATACCTGCAGCAAGAACAACACAGATAATAACCAAAGGACCAATGGAAATACCTTCAGGAAAGCCAACAGGAATGTATACAGAAAGAACAAAACACATACTTACAGAAAGACCAACAGAAAAGGCAACTGAAAAAACTACAGAAAGACCAATACCTTTACTAACAGAAGGGCCAACTGAAATGCCTACTGAAAGAACAACACAGATTCTGACAGAAAGAGCAACAGAAATACCGACAGAAGGGTCAACAGAAAAGCTGACAGGAATTTCTACAGAAAGAACAACACAGATACTAACAGAAATTCCTACAGAAGCATCAACAGAAAGGCCAGCAGGTATAGCTACAACAAGAACAACACAAGTATTAACACCAGGACCAACAGAAAGACCAACTGGAATACTGACAGGAAGAACAACAGAGATGCTAACAGAAGGACCAAAAAAAATACCTACAGAAGCATCAACAGAGAGGCGAACAGGAATCCCTACTGCAAGAACAACAGAAATACTAACACAGAGACCAACATCAGTACCAACAGAAGGGACATCTAAAAGACCTACAGAAAGAACAGTACAGATACTTACTGAAACACTGACAATGATACCTACAGAAAGAACAACACAAGTACTTACAGAAAAGCCAACAGGGATACCCAGAGAAAGAACAACACAGATTCTTACAGAAATTCCTACAGAAAGAACAGCACATATACTTACAGAAAGGCCAGCACTGTTATATACAGAAAGAACAACACATAAACTGACAGAAGAACCAACAGAAGTGCCCACAGAGAGGCAAACTGAAATTACTACAGAAAGAATAACACAGATACTTACAGGAAAGCCAACAGAAATACCTACAGAAAGAACAACACCAATACCAACAGGGGGACCAACAGAAATTCCTACAGAAGGACTAACAGTAAGGCTAACAGGAATACTTACAGAAAGACCAGTAACAGTACCTGCAGAAAGAACGACACAGATACACACAACAGGGCCAACAGAAATAACTACAGAACGACGAACTGAAATGCCTACAGAAGGAATGACCGAGATGATAACACGATTGACTGAAACAGAGGCCCCTGTTGAACACAAGACATTTACCACCCCAACAGAAAGGCTAACAGAGGTAACTACTGAACAAGAACTTTTTACTTTGGGTTCAACACCTATGACTCCAACAGAAATGAAACTTGTAACAGTGGTGACTGGAATCCAAACAAAGCTGCCATCTGAAGCAACAACAGAGCTTCCATCCACAGTAAGAACAGTGGAATTACAAACATTGTACTCTACATCAGGCATGACAACTGTTGAATTTACAAAAGAAATTTCAGAAATACCACAAACAGTTGGCACAGCCCAAAGTCCAACATTGGCATCTGCAGAGGGAACAACAGCAGTATCATCATTGTCACCATTTGAGGGAATAACTCAAGTTGTAACAAAAGCTCCCTTTACTGCTGAAACTCCTGCAGGAAGAACTGCAGAAACAATTACGGAGGTGTTTCCTTCCACAAAATCAGGACAGATTACTCATACTGACATTACACTCACAACCATTGTCCCTAGTACAACCTTTCTTGTTCCCACCACCAAACAGACAAATAGGTCTTGTGTTGCTGATGCTGATTGCCCCCCCTCTGAAGCCTGTAGATGCAGTCAGTGTGTGAACCCTTGTGCAGAGAGCAACAATGGTTGCGCACACAATGCCTTGTGTACAGTCTTGAACCACATCATACTTTGCATATGTCCGTCCGGACATACGGGGGATGCCACCAAGGATTGCCAAGGTATATGTTACTCTCACAGTCACACACACCCCATAACACAGAAGCAATTTACCTACAATCATATGATCCATTCATATTTTGTATATATGCTAAATATATTAATACTTTTCTCTTGACTGTACCTGTCACACTCCTTGTTATTATATATTTCTTTGTAGAATATTGTAAAGTAAGTGTACAGAAACCATATATATATATATATATATACACATGCAAATTGCACTATATTTAGAATAGCACCTGTCTGTTCTACTTTAATAATTGATTTCTTCAAAATCTACAATATATAGCCACAGCATAGTGTTATTTGTACAGTCCTCATCTTCTTTTTTACAGTAACGTGAGCTAATCTAACTTGACTATTTTTGGGCAGTTTGTTGCAGTCTAATATGCAGAAGCCCTTACAAAGAAACTTAGTAACTTGAAGAAAATCATGTCAAGGAAATTAAACTCCCTTCCACCCCTCTAATGTGGTTGAAAAGAAGAAGAAGGGTTTATTTTTTTTTTAATGAATTTTATTTTCCAAAATGGATAATGATAATAAAATTTATGTGATTCATCTAACCTCATTTGGGCAATGAAATTTAATTTGTAATGAACTGACTTTAAGCATTCTTTATGATTAAAAAAAGAATACGTTATGTGAAGACCATTCCTGTTCATCTGTTTGCCTGTGAACTAGTAATAGTGACTCAACCCTTTTACAGATTCCATGAAATTTTATGCAGGAGTTCTCTGCAAGCAAGTGTGAGTTTCATGTAAATCAGTTCAGTGATGGTTATGCTGTATGTAAGTGTGTAAATGCAATTCTGTATGTACATTTCACATTGTGAAACTGATCTGGTTGAAATTCAATGTTGAAAATCTCACTGCAATACTGCTGAACATTTTAGAGTTGTGTGAAAATTATTTCTGTGAAAGCTATATTTATGCATATAAAGGAAAATGTCTGTTTTCTACATTTTCCTGTGATGTGGATGAAATTCGGTACAGTAGATACCCACAAAAGTTATTGATTGTGAGTTGTGTGAAAATTAGCACAGTGGAAGCCATACTTTATTTAAAGGTTTAAATGAGTATATATATGCATTTACACATTTATTGCCCAACTTGTGTTTAATTTTGTATAAGAGATGTGCACATAATGTAGTTGAGCATTCATTAGTTTTGTGAAAATCAGTGGAGAGAAGGCCAGACTTTATGTGCGTGAATGAAATTAATCCTTTAAAGGCCAAATTAAATCTCATCTACCATTTGCAGGCTTTATTAGGAGCTCACTGTATTCTCCACATTAGCAGGATGAGGGTTAAATTTACGAATGTCCTGTAAAACTGTATGACATTTTAAAAGTAAAAAAACACTGGTAAAGTCTGTGTGCTGCATCATGGAGTATACCTTGTGCAGTGTTGTCTCTACTGCCCATCAGCTTTAAAAAAAAAATCATTGTTTTAAATTTATTCAGGATTAAGGATGTCATTTTTGTTGCTTTATTCACTGTTCTAATACACAAGTATTTTAGGCACTGCTGACAGACCAACTTTTGGAATACAGCTGGTGGTACAGTGTGCTGAAATGTGGGAATCTGGTGGTCAGACCTTAAGACTGGATTGTTGTGCAGACAACACCAAGTCTGATCACAAGTCAGATCTGCGTGTGTGAATTTTTCCTCTCACGGATTGAAACGTTCAGTTCTCCCATATACGTAATCATGAGAATGTGAAAAATACCAGGCCTCACCCCAGGGTTTGAAGCCCGTGTTAAGCTGTAGGCCCTGTTTGCTCATCATCACTGTCATGATCACCCTGTTACTGGGGATAACAAAATTCAGTGTATGGTTGTCCCCATCTTAGAAAAAATTCTCTACCTGCCCAGGTGGGAGGCACTAGACAAATTTCAAGTTACTAAGTATCATACATGCTCCATGTATACATAACAAGACGTAATAATTAATACAACATAAATCATTGATGTTTATAACAGTAAGTTAATATTCTTATACAATGCATCAGATGTTTTAGCTCTCTACATATTGCAGTTTTTCTATAACAGTTTCTCTCAGCAAATTTTGGAGTAGGAAGTGGGGTTTCTCACATCTAGTATGTATGTTTACCAAACATTTGCACAAGTATGCAGAAATATTATGTTGCATTTGTGAAGTACAGTTCTGGACATTTGGTAAGATTCTTTTTCCATGTGATACATGTCACAGTCAGTATTAATGTCATTATTACACAGTTTTGTTAGTGAGAGTATCATTATCAAATAGTTTTGGCATAGTTTAGTTTGTGTTTGAGAATTTTTTTAAACTGTGTGCTGCAAAATTTATTTTCTTATTGATGGCATCTAGACAGCAGTCTGTATTTGATTGCATTTCTTGTAGTTAGCAGAAAAATTTAGTTGTAAGGCAACCAGAAGTGCGTCTTTTCCTGATATTATAATTTACTTAATGGTACTGAAAAGTGTGGCTGTTTAAGGCCTGTAAGTCTTCAGTTGACTACAGCACTCTGGTTTCAGTTGCATCTACTGTGTGGGACTTGGCTTCATAAATCTATAGGGAATGTGAGACAGGGTTATCCTGGCTAACATTTCACTAGCTTCAGCTGTCACAAAGCTGAATCCTGAGCAGTACATGGATGAATTTTGTAGCATTATAGGTGGGTGATAGAGGGATTATGTCACTGTTTTTGCAGTACACAGTGCCTGGTGCTCATATAATTCATGACATGGTTTTGATACGCTTCTTTTTAAAACTCCTTGCTGCTTTCAGTGTTCTGTAGTCACTCCTGCAAAGTACTGGAATTGTACCCTCAAATCAGTTAAGGTCACTTGTACTACTACTTTTTGATTTGTCACTTAACACATTGCCGTCGGCTCATGCAGAAATGCGTGATTGCTCACCCATGCGTTGTTGACGGCCCTGCATTTCTGCATTTTCTTACACGACATCCAACATGCGCGTTTTCGAGCTGGTCTGACACACTGATCGCTTCAAGGTCATCGTCAGCTACATGCAGGATGTTTGCATCTCAAGTTACAAGCAGATAGGCCACTCTTGAACCTTACTTTAGAACGATAAGCCTGCAAAATGTTATGGGAATGAACATTAAAAGCGTTTAAAACGTCCGGTCACCAGGGGGTATTTAATTAAAAGACCAGCTCGATGGCAATGTGTTAAAAATTACTGTACTCTAATTTCAAGCAGTCTTCTTAAACTTTCCTTATCTATTGTTGCTTTCAATGCAGGGAAATAATTTTTTCTTTTCTCTTTGTCCATGTGTTCCTCTTCAATGCCCATTTCTGTTATTTAGTTCTTCGCATTCATGCCCACCTTCTCTTGGTGGTATCAATTTCCACACCATTCTGCTATTTTGAGGTTAACTCTTCCATTATTATCTCCAAAATGTGCAGCGAGTTAGTTGTATTCTTTAATAAGTGGCATGGTCAACCATGTACCAACATCAAGTATTTCATTATCCACCAACTCAGTACACCAGTGTTGCAAATGAAACACACTGCCCTAATTTCAAATAAATTTTCTCTGACATGTTCCAATTTTTGTGCCATAACTGGGAAGAGCTCCATAAGAAATCACAGGAGAAGTGCCTAAAGATAGCAGTGCTGACAAATTTGTATATTGGCATTATACATTTAGGTTAAAGTATGCACAGAATTAAAAATGTGTTTACTAACTGCACAATGCCCTGTTAATGTGTAACAGAATACAAACAAGGCTTAGTTTGTATTAAACAATCTATTAGTTAACATTCAGGGAGTATTGACATGTTGTCAAATAGGTACATATAACTGTCTATGTGTATCCTAATGAAGAATCATTGTCCATGAACATTTTTCTTATATGGCTCATTGCTTGTGTGGAGAGTTATTTCTGCTGTGATTGCAGTACACACCCATATTAAAAACACATAGTACATTATATAATTTGGTTCCACAAAGTTATTTGTTGGTGCCAAAGCCCTTGTCCTCCAGCCAACTTTTTTGTCTCGGTTCTTAGAGTAAACCATTCATTGAAACAGACACATATCGTGTAGCGATCTTGTGAGGTGGATCATAGTGTGGAGCCATAGGTGTTCAAAAAAATTTAAATTACAATAAAATATTTTGTTATGTTGGCAACATAGGTGTACTGAAGTTGTCTGTATTGAAGTAATTTATTATATATATATTTTTAAATTTATTTTATTTTTGTGTGTTCTTTGCCGTCAGATTATGTCTGTAACTTTCATTTCTGCTAGTAATATTTCGTTCATGGTCTATTACACATTTGATACTTACTGTAATGGAAACAAAGTTTTTATTTCACATTTACAGGAAAACAAATTTAAACACCCTTCATTTAATTTTTACACGTAATTGCGATACCAGCCATTATCGTGGTGTTATAAAAAGTACACTGGGTGATAAGTGTTTGGCAATATATAGACATACTTTCAACATTGTTTATCTGGCTTTTGATTGTAAGTGTTTTGAAACATCTGTTGCATTGGTGCATAGTGGTGTGGAATTAACAGTTGTTAAGGTGAGAGTTGAACTAATGTGTAACCCTACTCATTTATTGATGCCTGCCATGTAGAAATCCCGGGAACAACCAAGGCTCCAAGTCCATGTGAATCAGACTTGGATTGTGTTGATACAGAAGCGTGTTACAAGTCATTCTGTCTGGACCCATGCGAGTTCACTAATGCCTGTGCCTCAACAGCTAAATGCCATGCCAAAGCTCACAGACCAATATGCACTTGTCCTACTGGATATGAGGGCAACCCTGCAGTAAATTGTACCCCAACTCAACCATGTAAGATATTGTGAATGGTTCGTATACTGATGCTAGTGTTAGGAAGAGAACTCTGGATGAGCATACTGCATTTGTTTCTTCCATTCTCAAAGAGACTGTATAAAATTGTGATTTTTTACTGTATATATTCAACACACAAAATCAAGTAAGAAACACTAAAAAATAAAAAGTATTCAACATACAGTAGTCAATTATAGATCTTGTTTTTTATAAAAATGATGGATTACATTGTGTACTGTTGTGCATACAAAGACAAGATGATCTTATCAAAAAAACAATCTTCCAAGGTAACTCTGTTTAGTAGGACGACAAAGGAAGACACGCACATGTAGTAGAGTAATAGAGTTTGTGAAGTTTTACCCATGGTGGATTGTACTGTTCACCATCTTTGAATTAGCCCACTTCCAGTAATTCATTTCTGCCAGCAGCTTTACCATTGCCAGAGGCACTCTTGTGGGCCTTACCCTGCAGTCATGTAAGTTCCACTCATGTAGTATGTGTTACTTTTTTGCCATTAAAACATTCTTCAGTGCCTGTTCCTTGTTGGTTTCTTAATTGATGGCAAGGTCAGCATAGTTACATGGTCAACACCCTACTTGTTATCTTCTCTCTTGCATCTGAACATGGAGCATTTGCTGTAAATGTCTCATTATGACGTTCCTATTGGTCCATTTTGAACTGTACTTCCCTGTTGAAGTTGAGTGAACCCTTATTTATATCACTTCTTTAACCAGTTGGGAGTGATTAATTGGATGTCCTGGCTAGTACCTTAATGCATATCTTCAGACTTTGTTTGATTGTACGATGTTTGTGGAAATTTTAACTTGTCTGGATGCCTACTGTCTTGTGTCGTACTGATGCTGCTATCAGATTTAGAGAATCATGTAATGAGAAAATATGGCACAGACCAGTGAAGTTATGTGAATGTAACCATGTGTGTCAAAATGAAATCTTGTGTCTTGTCATAGTCATTGGGTAGTTCCACATAACATTTTTGTATTTGGTGGTAGCACTTTGAAAGGAATAAATATATATATATATTTCTGATCTTTGTGATATAAAAGGTACAGTTGGAACACAGTGATATTTACTCCTTTGCACTAAGGGAAGAGAAGTTATGCATTTTAAATGCAGTAAGTGTTAACAAGATTTCCTGATTTATTTTAAATCCTTCTGTAATTAGACTCTGTGTCAATGGTGCTGGAGTTTTCATTTCAGCTTGATTTGAAATGCTGTGACTGCCATACATGCACAACAAGATCTTTTGAAAAAAAGAGTTTAATCCCCAGATCTCTGAGTGAATTTTGGATACATAAAATTTGTTACAAGAGAAAATTGATATTTATTGGTTATTTCTTTTTCACTAGTGCATTTCTTCAGTCTTTCCACTGTTGTACTAAAACTAGGGATATATTAATCTTAAAAATGCTTAGTAGTCATTGATGTATTTGAATGGAATTATTTTCTAATTGTTGGAAAAGATAAATGCAGTGTGCTCACTTTAGTTGCTCAGAAGTAGAAGGAAGCAGCAGTAACAGTTAGGTGTTGGACAGTTATACGAGGGGGTGCTGATAAGTCCTTAGCCCGACCAGGAAGGAAACAAGCTACAGCGACCAAACTCGGAATTTGTTCAACATACTCCCCACGAATCTCAATACACTTCTTAGCCCATTGCTGTAACTTTTGCAAGCCACTCAAAAAAAAAATCAGAAGGTTGTCCGTCCAACCAGGTCTCCGCGGCAGTATTGACCTCCGCTTCGGACTAAAAATGGCGACATTTCAATTGTTTTTTCAGTCCAGGGAACAGGTGGTAGTCCGACGGGGCCAGATCCGGAGAATAGGGTGGGTGATAAAGACATTGGAAGCCCAGGTAGGCCAGTTTCTTCTGGGTTGCTAGTGCCCGGTGAGCCGGAGCATTGTCATGCAAGAACAAGACCCCCTTGATGACCTTTCCGCGGCGTTTTTCCTTCAAAATGTCCTTCAATTGCACCAGCAGAGACGAGCAATACTCCGCGTTGATAGTTTGGCCCTTTGGAAGATAGTCAATGAGGAGGATGCCATCTTCAGCCCAAAAAATCGAGGCGAGAACTTTACCAGCGGATTTTTGCACTCGGAATTTTTTGGGGCGGGGTGAGCCGCTATGCTGCCACTCCATTGATTGTTGCTTTGTCTCCGGGTCATAGTGATATAACCAGGTTTCGTCCGCGGTCACCAATCGCGACAGGAAATCATTTGGATCGCTCCGAAAAAATTCCAAAAGTTGCTCAGACGACTGGGACCGTTGACGTTTTTGATCCCCGTTCAGGCATTTCGGGACCCAATTTGCGGAGAGCTTCCGCATGTCCAAATCTTCATGAATGATGGACCCAACCCGTTCACGTGAGATGCCCAGTTCCTCAGCTATTGATTTAGTCGAAATCCGGCGGTCTTCCAAGATTAGCTCGTGAATTTGATCAATAATCTGCGGGGTGGTCACTGTTTTGAGTCGTCCAGGACGAGGCGCATCACAGGTGGAAAAATCACCACCTTTAAACTGGGCCACCCGGTTTTTGACGGTGGCATACGAAGGTGCATGTTCCCATAATGTTGCTGTCAGAATGTCGCGAATTTCCTTCAGCGCCTTGTCTTGCAGGGGAAAAAAACTTGATGACAGCTCGCGTCGCCATGTTGTTGAAATCGCGCGCGTCGCGTGACAGGCTTCTTTTCAGCCTCTGTAACAAGAAAAGACTCGCAATTCGGCACATGAACAGACCCCACTTTCCAATGACTATCGATTCCATCCTAGGACATCAGGAAGTAGGTCGGGCTAAGGACTTATCAGCGCCCCCTTTTATTCGCTGCATACAGGCTTCCTGCTGTAACATGGTTATTATAGCAAGAATCTCTCTGTACTGTGGAAACTGTCCCACACCTCAAAAGTTGGCTGTTCATTCATGTTCGTGAAACAACCTCATTACACCATGATCTTTTAATATGTAATGTATGAGTGTTTACTTAATTTGTTGCTTTTGTTACAGTTGTTACTGTTGCTTGCTTAGCATTCATCATCTATATCATTCAGTATAGTAGTTATCATTGTTAGTAAAGGCACAGTTGATAAGACCTAGTATTAAAATTAAAGCCAGCAAAGTGGTGCATGTGAAAAGCAAGAAGTGGAGGTTCAGTAGCAACTATACTATGAGTTTTTGCGTGGGCTTGATTATGTACTTAAGTGGCGACTCTATATTCCTTGTTTTGGCCTGCATAGTTTTAAATATTTTTATGGGAGACAAAATATTTGCCCCATTCTGACAACAGATTTCTGCTGTCTGTGTGCAGACATCTACTTATTCTCCTACCTATTAATTGACTGGAGAAAATCAGTTCCACATACTTGCTAATTCTCCCACGAAATTATTATGTTTCGTTACTTCAGAAGTTGCCTGAATTATCTCACCTGTCTCAATATTTCATTTTACTCTTAATGAAATTCTAAGAAATGGCAGTGATTGTTTTGGGCTTTCTTTGTCACCATTTTCTAAAATTTAGTCTATACACTCACAGCGGATCCCCAGCCTGGCATGTTAACCAAAATATTAAGTACTTAGATTTTTTTATTGTGTTATGCATAATAGTATTTCAACATGAGGTACCTGTAGGGCATTGTAAATAATGTATATTGTCTTTTGCTGTTTGCATCATTGTATACTTTAGTTTCCATTCTAATTCTAATTCTAAGACTAACTCTAATGCTATTACTACTGCTACAATAATAATGATATAATAATAATAAAAATAATAGACTTGATAGAGCGTGTGCTCAACTACACTTTACCATATGCAAGGAAATAGGGGTAAAATTAGTCAACAAACACTGGTATGATCATGTACCAAAATAATTTGAAACAAATCATGGAGATGAGGTTACCATATTATGGAACCAACAAGTGTGAACTGACAGAACTGTTCCTAACAATAAGCCGAACATCATACTCTATGATAAAAGAACATGCTTGTTAATAAATGTTGCAATTCCTGGAGAGAGAAATGTGATCAAGAGAGAAGCTGATAAGGTTTTAATATATAAAGACCTCATAATAGATATTCAGTGAGGAATGTGACAGCAAAAGTGATGCTGATAATAATAGGGTGATTGGAACCATTTCAAAATAACTCAGACAATACCTGAGCACCATACCAGGAAAGCACGAAATTAAGGAGATACAAACAGCAGTCATATTTGGCACTACACACACACACACACACACACACA
>Ga0123352_10002828_pt1 | contig 24636 bp, 13 predicted proteins | sample TergutLab28metaG_FD_89700 | JGI IMG/M metagenome (GOLD analysis project Ga0123352, IMG submission 89700) | Labiotermes labralis P1 segment gut microbial communities from Petit-Saut dam, French Guiana - Lab288 P1 | ecosystem: Host-associated > Arthropoda: Insects > Digestive system > Gut ...
CTGGCCATTATCTCCGTAACCGTTCAACTTTGGATATATGTGTTTTGGGTTATATCGGTATACTTTAACATAAGGAACACTCTCCCGAAGTCTGGCACATTCCTCCTGGGACACCCTGTATATCTTGGTATCTGAGGAAAAGTTCCTTGTTTCAAAACTAATTATGTTGAAAGCTCTGATAAGGGCATTGGTATGGTAAACAAAAACGTTTGAATGTAATATCATCTTGTCTGAAACTGTGACAGTCCTGCCAACATGCTGATAATCCATACCCATACCCACCACACTTTGCACCATCATTGAAGTGGTACTGCATGTTCACCATGTGTACATTATACACTGGAGATTGGCATACGATGGTTTCCAAATCACACAGCTGTGGGTACCATCCCAGCCAGTGGCTTCACATATGATAACCACACAAAACACGCAGGTGGTACAGTAAAAAATCTGGTCGAGATTCTAATTGGGTATCTTCAGACTAGAAGTCAGGAGTGTTACTGCAACACGGCTCAGCCTGGTACAACTATTGTGAGATTTACCTCAAATTTAGGAAGAAAACGAGATGACCCTTTGACATGGCGCTTCCGGACAAAAAACAATAAATCGTCACAATCAATACAGTGTTCTGTTTGGAAGAGGAAATGTCTGACGAACAAATCGGTCCAGTATGTCGTTCCTTGCAGCATCACGAAACCGGAATCTGAAATAAACCATGTTATTTTTAATACATGTCATGAAAACGTACAGAGAAATACACTACTCTGCCAGCACACGCGTATATTCACGTATAGCTGCTCATGTCATTAAACGTACACAACCTACCTTCATTTTCACTACATAAACTCTACAAACACCACTCACCGTCTTTTAATAGCTGACGCATTTCCTTAGTCCTCTGGAAGTTAATTTCCTCCAGTAACTGCTCCAACATTGTTGGCGGTTTTAAAAAAGATGATGCATTTGCAAACGCCATTGTCTCACACCCTTATGGCTGGCAAAATATATATCTTTACTGCTATCCCAATTTGGTATATACATGAAGAAATACTAAACGAAACGCTAAACTACACCAGCAAGTTCCGCAACTTGTGATGTTGACGCATAACAGACAACAGACACCCCACAACATTCATCATGGAATTTTCCAACCAACATCCATTCTTGCACATCTAACATTCACGGATTAGAGCACGGATCAGAGGTAACTTTGATTGTCGACAATTCTACTAACGGGCCGGATCCGCTGGACAAAAAAAAAGGTGATTTAGGTAGCAGTGTACAGGTGACGTACAAGTTCTGAGCAGCGGGTATATTCAACGTTGCTGTCTTTCAAGCGTGGTCATACATGTGCTGTATATTATTTTATAAATCCTTGTTATATGGCGTGATTGTACTCATGCTGGACGTTCCTGTCATACGATATGACCTGTTTTTATTTTCCTGAACTCCTTGTGTCGTTATCCGAAGGATAGCAGCTTCTTGGATCTTTCCTGTATGTATGAAATTAGCTTTCACCTATATTTCTATGAAGACTATAGCGCATTCCGGAGTGGTTATTACGTATCCAAACCACACATTTTATACTTTACAAGTACACTCCGACTTGTTTTAAGTTAATTATGTTATTGATGTACACCGCAAACAAATAAAAATCAGTATTTTACTGTAAAAAAAGAGACCTCTACCCAAGTTCTTCCCTTTTATACAACTGTACCACTACCCACCGATGGCCGCAATTGCCGGCCGAAACATTTCGCAGTTAATGCAATGAAGCAGTGAATATGCAGCCATTTACAGCGTTGTATTATTCGTAGAATAAGCCAGCACTGATTAAACAAATACAACGGGATGATGTTACCCAAAAACACTATTTCATATGATCTCGTTTGGTTCAGTTCTGGGACTAGCCTTCGGGACGGATGACAAGAAATTGTGATTCGAATCCCGGCAAGCCGCTTGTGGGGTCCAACCGGCCTGCTATTCGGTGAGTACCGGGCGCGCTTATTCCGGGTTAAATCGGGGCCTGAAATTATCGCTAAGTCGTAGCGCCAAGTTTAAGAATGAGTGCCCAATTTTTGCGTGTATAATGCGTTATTCTTGGCCGAGGACGAAACCTGTCTGGGCTGGGGGGATGGGATGTCAGAGTTAAATGTTGTGTTCTAATTAACAAATGAAATTTAATTCAATATAATGCCCCTTTCAAAATTTTACTGGTATTTCAGTACACCAAAATTACCAAAATGTTGGCTGTGTGTACCCCTTCTCCTAAAATCTCTTTTTGAAAAGATCCCGAGGGGATCTGACGCTCACATGGATGAAACCTGCAAAAGCTCAGAATTCACACTGGCCAAAAAAAAAAAAAAACATAGGGAATTTCGAACCAACAAACCAACACAAGATACACGGGCGCAGAGCACAAATGGACATCTGTTGGTCCTACCTGCTTGCTGAGCCTGTGTTACGGAAACTTAGAACTGCATGTGAGACTTTCACTTACATATAATTTTAAGAATTTTTTTTTTTTATATATATGCAGAAGGTGTTACATATCACGAACGCTGTGTTGTAGATTTTTATGCTTCCAATTCAATAACTACTTTTACACCTATAATACTTTCGCACTGAAATTTTAACAAGCTTTGTGCTAATAAAATATAACACCACACCTGTTGTTCTGTGCCTTACCGGTTCTTGCTCCCCTTCCCATCTGTGCACCCTGCTTGTTATGCTTCTTTTGTGTTGTTATTATGTTTTTTACATTCTATGATCTAATACGTATATTAAATGCTCTCCACCCAGACAAATTTTTGGTGCTGTCTGACAGCTGTGGTGCGTAGTGTACAAGGAAGTCATAACTGAAAGTTGAGTGGCCCCCTTTCATTGCCAGTGTACGCTAGTCTTAAATCCAGCGCCCTAACTGTTCATCCAGGACACTAACACATTGCTTTGTTTGGAAATCAGATGACATAGTCACTAAGACCAGCATCTAGCCATTGTGTGTGTGTGTGTGCAAGTGGGTGACAGAATATGAAATATGAACTACATTCATACCGATAATGTGTTCAGTCACATGTGAGAACTGTACAAGAGCATTATTCTGACCAATATCATTTGCCACTTATGCTATATCTCTAAGAAAGATGGCCGGTAGTTTCGCCAAGCGTATTCTTCGCGAACACCATGTATGACATTATTTTTACCAGGGTGCTGATAAGTTCTTAGCCCGAACAGGAAGGAAACAAGCTGCACCTGTCAAAAGTGTAATGGACAGAGGAATGGATTGATTTGGCTAGGGTAGGGACAGGTGGTGGACTCTTGTGAATATGGTAATGAACCTCCAAGTTCCATAAAATGCGAAGAATGTAGTTTGTTTCCTTCCTGGTCGGGCTAAGGACTTATCAGCACCCCTGTATTATACCCAACAAATGCACAATTAATATCATAAAAGTATATATCACAACAATTTATAATGTATAGATTATATATTGTTGTGATGTATACTTCTGTGATATTAATTGTGCATTTGTTGGTTACAATACAAATAATAAAAGATGCACGGTTCATGTATCAAAATAGAACCATGTATGATAGATCAGCTGGCCCACAATAAAAGGGTTAATCATGCATGGGGGCATTAAGAAACACTGGGGAGTGGAGGCACAGGTTATGTTTTTTTAACCTTGGCACTAAATGGAGGCAAGCAGTCAGCTTCCCACCCTCAGCCACTTTACCCCTGGAGAAAGAGCCCCTGCTAATCAGTGGATACGACAGTGGGTGAGCCCCCATATCACTCTGGATGCTCTGGGAAAGAATAGAATCTCTCCAAACTTAAATCAAACCCTAATTCTTTGGTTGCACAGCCACTAAATTGACTGAGCTACAAAACAGGTACCAGTACCTATTTACATAGTTACTAAAGTATGTGATTTTTGGGCATTTCAGTAGCTACTGAATCGAATCTTTGATACGCTGCAATATTAGTTTTAATACCGCAAAAAATTGTAATGCATGAAATAGGCAAATGGCTCATTCTGTTTATTTTGTGTTCACTTCATTTATGCAGGCTGAAGGTACTGTGCAATTTACACAAATTATAACAGACCCAATAAAGAAGTGATGAATTAATCATTCAGTGCAGGGCATGTCCACAGCACAGTGGGACATTCTGTGTACTTGTGGCAGCCTCTGCCTTATGAAACTCTCGTGTATCTGGGTACTGCATGTTATTGGCAAAAATGACAGCATGATGGCAAGATTGTGAAATCCTTCGCATTCTTCATCTTCGGAAATTACTCAACAGAGTTTGACAAACCTGAGTATCAAACAGCGAAGCTAAAAGTTTTAGAAAAAAAAAATTAATTTTGGTTTCACCCAGTTGAATATTGCATGTCAAGCTTGAATGTAAATTCTATAAAATCTCTCAGAAGCAGTTGCTTTCCAACAGGGGCAGATATGCCTGTACCCACTGGACATACCGCATGTCCTTTTTTCTTTAATGTTTGTGTAACTGTGCATCATTGATACAATATTACAAACAGCCAACTAGATACAACAACAATAATAATAATAATTTTATTAACAATTTCAATCAGCTCACCATGTGTCGGGTGATAATGTCACCCATCCTCAGGAGCACTAGTTCCACCTCTTCCTGGTCACCAGCAGGCAGCATCATTGATGCCTTATACCACAAGCTGTAAACACAGTCTAGTTCTCCTGAGGATGGGTGAAATTATCGCCCGAAACATGTTCAGCTGACTGAAATTGTTAATAATATTATTATTATTGTTGCATCTAGTTGGCTGTTTATATTATTATAACCCATGTCCTTTTCAGACACACACACGAAATACCTTCTAATTAAGTACAGTGACAAATTCTGACCTCAGGTGAAAAAATGCCTGCATATGCTGGATAAAATTAATTACAACACACAAACAATGTTCAAACTCCCCTGGCCTTCTTCTTGAGTGAATGTGGTTAAAGATTTATATTCATACTCCACTATGTTAGAAGCAAATACTTTCCACAGAAATCTAATTTATTTCAAACTATCCATGGTATTACTTTTGGGATGATAATTGTATTTTCCGCGTGAGGCAAGTATGTACGCTCTTCTACCAATTACCAAAGCTAAACACGTACAGCATGTCTTTTTGGGGGTTTGCCTGCATTGTGTTGAAGCTGTTCTGTGTCAGTGCAATCATATTCCTTGATACAATTCTCTAAATGTATGGCCTTGAATATTCTGAATCATGCAAATCACATCTCAGCTAATATCAAGCATACTAAAAGCAGTACCAAAAAAAATGGAAAAGTCATCTGTTTTTGACAATCAAGAATGATCATGTCATTCTATAGGCTGCACAGCTGTGAAATGTTCCAAAAGTGAAGAATTGCTTACTGGGCTTCAAAAGAGTTCAAAGACCATACAGGGAACAAATAGCAGGAAATTAAATTAAGGAATTGTTTTTACACTGTGTGTTGGACACTCAAACACAATTTCCCACAGTCCTGGCAGTAAGCCAACGATATTCGTTACCATATCAGAAAAGTGAAGTTTTCTAAAATCATATTCAGACACAGATTACATTCTGGGATACGTGCTGGTTGATAGGTACAAATGTTTTGCAGGGAACTTAAGGGTATCCTGAAACGGCAGAGGCAAAGAGCTACTTTACAATGCTGGAGTACCCATCTATTAGGCTACAGGGAATCACATCCCACAACACTGTAATGTCATTTTATATTACATTAATAAATAACAACTAACCACACAAGTATATATGAGTATTTATTTTCTGTAATACTTTTACATGTTTTTGGCCCATGACAGCTATCTTCTGGGAGAGGTTAGTTGCAAAGGAATACATTTTAATATAAATGTTGTTGACAAAATATGAAAGTATAAAATATAACAATATTATAGATGTTTTACATTTCTTTACAAATATGTGCTAGAACTGCAAACAAACATCTGTCATTTTTGACATTTTGCTCACCGTGCGTCTCAGTATATTTATCTCAGTAATTAACCAACTTGATGTACAATTTTTTTTTTTTTACAATAACTTTATTTCATGCCTCTACATGTTTCGAGCACATTAAATAAACTTATCGTAAAACAAAAAATTTTGTGCATCAGGTTGGTTAATTACTGAGATAAACATCAATCATTTTGATGTCTATTACAGCACATAACACATGGATACAACTCTTTTCCAGAGAATGCGTCAACACCGATAGATGTCTGTTTGCAGATGTAACATAAATCTGTAAAGAAATATAAAACATCTACAATAATTGTGTATTTTATGTATTTTAGTAATGTTTTTGATTACTTGGTACAGTCATTTAATTTACTTTTGTGCATCTTTAACAACATTTACATTAAACATTGTAAGCCAGCAAAATTTTGATACAAATTAAATTTAAAAATGGGCAGGAGCAACAGTTTTACACGCCAATGAGATGATAAAACAGCCACTACATATATAAATGTGTTTAATTCATAACACACCAGTTGAGAAAGTCAGAATCTGTAACATTCCAATATACATATCACAGTCGCTGAAATGGTACAAATAAATAAACAAACCTAAACAGGGCTTAAAATCTACACTTCAACTGCAACAAATGCCACCTTGAATATATATCAGCTTTACATGCCAGCCATGCATTCATATCTCTTACATGACAATTTTGTCCCAGACATATTAAAATTACATGTCTAGACAAACAGAACTCATTATCTCTTACCCACATAGGAGGAGCCATTTTTATGGTAACACTCTAAGCACACATCATAGAAGCAGGACTTACTCCTACTGACCAGACACAACAAAAGAGCTGTAAGAGAACAGTCCCATCCTACTGGGTATTTATTAAGGATGCCAAAAATTCCCCAGTAATTAAAATTAAAATCAGTACACCAAGCCCTTGTTTTATTTCCTAGCTGCGGTCCTGAAAAAGTGGACGTAAACCAAAGAGGCATATATCAAGAATATTCCCACAAGAAATTATGGAATAGGTAGGGTTTAGCGTACCAGAGCGTAGCCAGCCAAAGACAATTAACCTGAAAATGAGTGAGCATAAATTAACGAGCGGTGTACTGTGGTCAGGGCCATTAAAGAAAGAAATAAAGAAAATAAAGGGGTGGGGCATAAAACAAGAGCTATGTGTAATGAACAGTTCTGCTATTAAGAAGTTGCAACACCATATTTAAAAAAGAGTTTATAACACCATAGTTCTTTTGAGCCTAAATATGAGATTTCTTCCAAAGAATATCCGTATGGAGTACAATTATGCTTCATATTGCAGGAGCTAACGTGATTATTAAACACGACTCAAATTATTTCAGCTAAGTCCAAATTTCTTCTCTGATGTACACTCCGTTCGACAAAAATCAAGCGGCCTGATATTTTGTTATGTCCTGCTCAGGCAGTGATGTAACGTACAGTTGCCATCATAATTCGAATAATTTTACTTTCTCCATATTTGTGCATTCGTGGCATTTCTCTGTCTTCCATTCATTACAATCAATCATGCTGCATATACATTAACCAAAGACACCAACACATTCACTTAATTTGAAGTGAAAACATGAATTAAATGTCATTAATTTTCCAAGGCGTGTGGCTTGCTAGCTCTGCTTCCACAGATGGATGTTGCGAAAGGGTGGTTGTTTGACACACCCAGAGGTAGCCAAGTGCGTTAATGCGTGATAGCAATATTCTTTGGAAACAAACTGCATTGGTTCGATTCCCAGTGTCAGTGTATAATTTTTTTTTTGAATATGTTTTATACTCACACTCAACCAAATGATGCAGTAACACATCCATTATTTAATTATATGTTTCAAAAGTTATCTTTGCTCCATTGGCAGGTGACACAGATATTTGTTATTTTTCTGTAATTCTTTTTTCTTTGTTTACCATAGCGGGTCACGAGATCCGACATTGGGCTGCACGATTTGGAGCATTTACAGAAAGGAATTGTTGAGCGTATGATGCATGTGCTGGGGAGGTCTGGACTGATCACCCTTTCGCAACATCCATCCGTGGAAGGAGAGCTAGCATGCCACATGTCTCAGAAAATTAATGACATTTAATTCAGGTTTTAATTTCAAATTAGGCAAATGTGTTTGTGTCTTTGGTTAATATACACGCGGCATGATTGATTGTAATGAATGGAAGACAGAGAAATGCCATGAATGCACAAATACAGGGCAAGTAAAATGACTCAAATTATGATGGCAACTGTACGTCACGTGACTTCCAGTTCAGGACTTAGAACATTTCAGGCCACTTGATTTTTTGTTGAACAGAGTGTACAAGTCTGTAAAATGAAATCAACCCACATAAACTTTGCACACTGAACATATTTGTTCATGAAATTTAACTACTTGGATGCTAAATTTAAGCCCTGTATTTTATAAACAGTAATAATGTACATATTTACAAATTCATGTGAGAGCATACATTTCATTTTATGAATATATGTACAAGTTTTCTTGACAGACCTTCTGTGATGGAAAGCTGAAGTCACACTAAGGCATGGGATTCTTGCAACCTGAGAGTCTTAATCTCAGTTCAATGTTACTTGGCAATGAGTATTTGTCCAATATGTCCATTCTGTACGTCACTTCCACCAATACACACGTGAATATCACTGACTTTGGTGTTGTAATATTACCTTGACTTTTGGAGTCATTACAGGAAAAATGCACAACACTGATGACTGAAAACTTTATGCTATGTGCCATATGAAAGAATCACACGATAGCCATATGCCACACCGTATAAAGGTTTCCTTAGTGGGTTTCATATCTCGTTGTCCCTAGGAGCATTGTGTGTATGTGGTTACCATGTTACCAACTCGCTGCGTCACTGTCCGGCATGATCGACCACCTGTACTCTGGTGAACTCTGCCTTCATGATGAGCATTTCCAAAATGTGAGCCAAAGAAAGAACTGCCACCACCGAATGCATGAGTTTCATAACCATACTCATTGTGCATGAATGGATCAGGTTCCTGGAACACAGACAATTCTGGCTGACAACTACCTATATGAAATTTGCACACACATATCTACAGCAGCACATGTTTCTGCACTACAGTTAAGTATACATTTAATGTACATAATTCTCCAGAGTTCTTCTTCGTCATTAGGGCCTGTAGCTAATGCCATAGATGTACCGTAGCCTTTAAGGCTTATTGTACTACCCTATCCCCCCTCTTTTTTAGAAGTTCCCTCTTCCACCACCAGGTGCCTCCACGCCCGTAACGATGCAAGAGATCCTAGCAGCAAAAGGTGTAACTGTGTGGGCAAGAAAGTTCTGGTAATTTTGCCTAAAAGACAACTTCCACGCCACTTAGGGATCTTTTACATGCCATAAATCTATGACATGGGACCGACGGCTTTACTTCCCCTCTGAAGGAAGGCGTGCTGAGGATTTTTTTTCGCCCTGAAAAATCCTGACAGCTTTGGCAGGGTTTGAATCCGCGAACTTGGGTACTTAAAGGCAGCACGCTACCGCTAGACCATCGAAGCCGCTTTATTCTCCAGAGTTAGTTCAGTTCTTGAAATACATAAATCCACAAACTGCAGATACTTCACACGCCAACTGAGACAAGTTAGGAGTGTCCAAAGAGCAGAAAAACTCTGGCACTGTCTGTACATGCAAAATTAGTAAATTTCCAGACAAATAATGAGTACAGTATGTAACACACAAGCTATAATATTTCCCCACACCTTAAAAACAGATTTACAATTGACCATCATCATTATAGCATAAGGCAGTGATTTACAACAGATCCGTCTTAAATGTCCATACTGAATGTTTACAGTTACTCATGCTGGATGCTCAACTGTTTTTTCAGCCTTCAATTATGACACGGGATCATGAATTTTAAGCATCAGTTGTTTAGGTCCAAGTTTAAACAAAACCAGAAAATGTCAAGAAATTTTAGTACAAACCCACAAATGTGAAATTTCATAAAAATTCATCCAGTGTAAGTCACTCTGTCTGATGCAGGTGGACAGACCAAAACACATGACAAAGCTAAAAAGTTATTTATTGCAATTGGTTTGCAAATGCTCTTAGCACCGTACATTCCTTTGTACAGGACACACAAGTGAAAAAGGAGAACACTGCCATCATCAATCAGGAGAGGCAGCACAGGCCAGGCACAGTAAGAACAAAGTAACCATAACCTACACTTAGAAGTAAATAAAGAAAATAAGTAGCAAATAAAACAACACAGCCTCTACTTGTGACTGTGTCAACATGGGATGTGTGCATCTTAAATGATCAGATGCTACATTCATACTTGTTTAAACACACAAAGTTTCTACGTGCTATGTGAAATTAATTAAAAAACTATGCAGTATATTTATCCATAAGTCTTCTTCTTCTTATAAAGCACTACAGCCTATATAAGGTTCTGGCTTGCTCAACCACTTTCTTCCAACTATCTCTATTCTGTGCTACTCTCTTCCAATTGCATATGCTTATGCTCTTTATATCTTCCAAAACATCATCTTCCCCAACATGTTTTAGGTCTTCCGGTTGGTCTTTTAGACATGGGTTTCCATCTCTTAATCTTCTGCACAATATTATCCTCAGTCATGCGTTCAACATGGTCTAACCAGTTTAATCTTTGTTTTTTAAAAACCCAATTATATTTTGTCCTTTTAATATATCATTTATTTCTTGATTAGTTTTAATCCTCCAGTAGCCATCATTTGTTCATGTAGGACCAAATATTTTCCTCATGATCTTTCTTTCGAAAGTCATCAGTTTATTTGTTTATCCATAAGTCATTGACAACATATCAGTGCATGTCAAACAATAGTGGTACTGGTGTTTCAATGACATCATCCCCCTGCTAATAACGGGACTGAGGTGGAACAATGATCTGCACTTCCTGGCTCTGTATATGACCATCCACCAACTGCACTGACTCCAAAACGTCTCACTAAACATAATTTCATACAGCAAATATCCCATCACGAGAAAGAAGATTAAACCCAAGAGTTGCAGCACATGGTCAAAACAAGAAAAAATGAAAAGAAACAATACATCAGTGGACTGAAGGTGACACAGGATTGTGTCAAAATGGTCTTTATGAGGTATGACACATATCTCCACCAAATGTTAAATTTCTGCCTGAAAATCCTGGGCAGTCAATTAAGAAGGTGAAGTTATTGTGCATAATTAACCACCACATCATGAAGACAAAGGGAATATTAGAGGTAGACCCACATATTCTTAAGCAAGCAGTCAGTTTCACACTCCAACTACTTCACTCCCAGAAGAACAGCCCTTTGCATCCACTGCATGGACCCCAGGGCAAGTCTGGTTGTCTGGATGTTTCGCACAACAGAAGAACTTCCTTGTACTGACCAGAATCAAACCTCAAATCCATAATTACCCAGCCCACAGCCTAGTTATCATGCCACATAAGCTAACCTGATTCCACAGTTCAGAACCCAAGATATGAAAAGCAAATTTTCTTTAGGACTGCATGACAATGAATTACAGAACCATCACACACATATGTAATTAGTTATGAAGCTTTAAATGTTTCTGTGCCAAGATTAACCTTTAAATGACCCGTGTTTACACATGCAAATGCACATAAAAAACACCCCTATAAATTCATTTTATATTGTTAGTCAACAAGGCAATGGCCTGCATTTCTAAGACATGCCACATAATCACTGTTTATTTTATATTTATTTCATGATTTTATCTTTTGCAGTTCAAATAATACTTTTTTCTTAAACCAGGTGCTAATATTTAAACACCAACCCTGTCATTTAAAAGTTGAAGGGACGTGCAAACGATCCTACTGCCAGAACATTGTTAGTCTTTAATGTTAGCCATTATTTCTGCCTGCGTATCCAATTTTATATGACTCATAGTTGTCAAAATACATTATAATTTGCATCCTTGGATAAGTCTGCATTAAAATGCAGCCTGAACAACAAATATTAAGTCCAATTTTAACAGAAAATGTACATGCCAAGATCTTATTGGGACTTGCTTATGTAATTAACAAGACCCTTCCCACATATGTCAAGAACAGACAGTGTTCTAGCACACCAAACTCCAATTACTCCAATGTTAGCAGTATATCAAATTGTTCACCTCATGGAAAAAGTCTTCAAAGTTAAAGAAACTGTGTCCTTGTTGCTGATAAGGATGTCCCCCAAACTGGAAAGAATTTTGTCCGAAATCATCTTCAAAGTTGCGGAATATGTCATCAAAATTGAAGTGGAAAGCCTGGCCGCCACCTCCTCCTCCGGCCTCAAAAGCCGATGAACCAAACTGATCATACTTCTTCCTCTTTTCTGGATCTGACAACACTTCATATGCTGCAAAGTCACAATCTAGATCAGTGTCCAGTACAGTGTAAGTGGGGCAGATGTTCAACAGTCTGACTGTATACAAGGTACATCCATATAAATTTTCAGGCTTCTGAAGTGGTCTGGATATGAAGCCTGTGCTGATGTTTGGGAGCAACATACTGCCTTCGTCTTCAGGTTGACTGAATACACTTCAGATGGCTGCTTAAGTGATTAGGGTGGCAAGGATTGTGGCCAATCAGAGCTATGGAAAGGGGAGACAGGACAGACCTATCCTCTCATCCCATGTAATCAACATATTTCATACAGACCTACCATTTCTACATTCACCTGAACCTGTCACTCTGAAGAGGGAGGCAGCAGGTTTCTCCAAAACACTTAAACAAACTGATTACCTCACATCATTTGAGGCTTATTCATGTTACAGTGGTGGTGAAGTTCAAGGACCCAGTATGCTAGGTTATAATAACATCTCCTTTGTAGTGTTACATATGAAAACATTAACAGACACTAAGGCAGAGAAGAACTGGAAGTCAAGCTACATATCTGGTCATTTTAAATAAAATATCGCTGTTTTTCCAACAAACTATACTAAAAAATGACATTTACTACTTTTGTACAGGAAAAGCAGTGCCCTGACCTCCCCATAGAAATAAGCTAGAAGGTCAATAATGTAACATGTTTAGACTACAGTTCATGTCGTATTATGAACAAAACTAAATATTAATTAAACAAACCTTGTGCAAATTCCTTGAATTTTTCCTCTGCTCCCTTCTCTTTGTTTTTGTCAGGATGAAACTTAACTGCCAGCTTGCGAAATGCCTTCTTTATCTCCCTGTCGGATGCATTACGTGACACTCCCAAGAGTGCATAATAGTCTTTCTTATCAAGTGCAGTCACTTGAAACAATGTTAGCACCAGGAGCAGGAGGATTATACTTATTTTATTCATTTTTCAAAATCTAGAACAAGAAACATACAAATTATTGGAACAATGTAATATCAATGTTAGGTACTGTCTGCTTCATGTAACATTACCAAATGACATCCGAGTACATTTTTCAAAGAAATTAATTCTTAAATACTGCACTACCGATATTTTATATTCACCTAAACTGGTTTGCTGAATTCAATACACAGCTCACGAAAAACTAAGTTGAACACATATCTACACCAGGACATAACACAAGCAAACTTCTAGATCACTGCAAGGAGGGGGTCCACTTTATTGAACTTCCGAGAAACCCACGTTCTTAGCTTTGCACTTTTACGTTTAAGAAACACTCCTACCGAATATATGCTGCCACGGAATTGTCTGTTTCAAAATGGTTAAATATCCTCGACACAAAAAGTCTTATTTTGGGGGTAACACAACCCATAATAAATCATACCATAACATTTTCCACCTTCTCATTTTGGTACGTTTGAATGGAAATGCAGACATTCGTGACCAGAACGGAGAATTCGAGAACCTTACCGTAGTAACTTCTACGAAAGTCGCAACAGTGTCTCTACGGTACGAACTATTGTAATTACATATGTCTCTCACGAGACTGAAGTTATCTAAATGTATAACATTTACGATATCTGCACTTAAATTAAAAGCAAATATCTCACTGTCCATATTGGAGTCACATAATACTGGCACTTAAGACTTCCGGGCTTATAAAAATTTAAATTTCAGACGAAAACTGAAATTAAAATAATACACGAACCATATCGGAGTGCTTTCAAATTATGATTCAGATTGCTGATTCTCAGTAAGTACCATTGTTTGATTCTTAATGCTGGACACTTTTACTTTCGCACACTACTTACCAACACGTTGCGACCCACTTATTTTCTTCGTGCTGTCTCTAATCTGGTCACCCGACCTGAATTGGCACAGATCTTATATGACGTGAGTTGGTAACAGATTTATTACGGACACGAACACTTTCCCAATTGGCTAGTTTGTATGACGAAATCAGATGATTGGTGTGAAGTTCGATCGTCCAGGGTTGCACTTTTCCATCCTAAATATCCCTTGTTTGAACAAAAATGTTTTACATTGTATTCGTGCTGCCACCTATACAGCTGATGTGAAACGTTTAGGACACCAGACGCAACAATAGATTTTCGAAATAGACACTGTCGTTTTCTCGAAAACGGAACTCGATCATTATAAATATTAACATGTTACTACAACATATACCTTAAGTATAGTGAATATAGAACATAAAACGTGATCACGAACGATAAATGAAACGCACGTTTTCATAAGCCGCACAAGAACTCGACAATAAAACATATCCAATCGCTATTATCAAAGCTTTATTTATTCATCAACTGATGCACTAGTGGGATATCTTAAAAACACTATTAAAATTTATATCAAAATGTACATTAAAACAGTTCCGACATTTTCGGTGCGATTGCACCATCATCAGGTAGCGCATGAATTCATCCTTACGAAAGTTACAGATTTGAAATAGTCCATTAAAATACATCGGTGTGTGGTTAACCTCTTAACTGGGTCTTTTCTGGGCTGCTGGTGTAACCTGCCCTGGGTATTTAAATTTAAATGCCCATTGTTCCTTGTTTCTATAAAGCAAGAGGAGCAGTGCAAACATAATGGGGGTTTCTTTCAAGATGTAATGAAAACCTGATGTAAAGATGAAATGCAGCTTTTATTCACAATTCTTGTAATTTTATTAATTTTTTAGATTTTTAAATTTTTATCTGTGTGGTAAACTTGAAAACACGGTACTACACACAGGGCCTTCTCACAGTTAGAACACCAATATGATGACTCTTTCCTCTTTCCATTGGCCCAGCAAACTATACATCTCCTGGTAGGCTTCTTCTTTGATGTTCCTGGCACCATGTCTGGGAAGCAGCGTCCAAGGAGTCGAGAGGGTCTGGGTGATTTTGACGGGCGACCCCTAGTTGCAGGTTCCACCACTCCACCCACTGAAAACAAGCTTTCTCCTAATGTCAGCTGGAAATCCAACCTACAGATGCTTCCACCCTTCTTCTTGTATATGATGAATGCATTCAGACAGACCACATCGAAGAGATAGCGGAACATCTTCTGGTAGTACTTCTTTAGACGTTCTCGAGCCAAATTTTAGCTTTGAAATTGGCCATCATTCCTGTCGACTCCACCCATGTTTTTGTTGTAGTCGAGGACGACAGATGGTTTCTGGATTACTCCTTGTCTAGTTGTCACATTCTCCATGCTATCATCATGAAATGTGCTGACGAGTACAACATCCCTTTTGTCTTTCCACTTCATGATCATCTGTTTCTTGCGGAATGCTGCTACTGTTTCCGCCTTTTTCAGTCTTGCCCTCTTCACAAAATCTGGGAACTCTTTTCTATGGGTCCTCATGGTTCCAACAACATCTATTTTTCTGCTACATAAGGTGTCAACAAGATTTGGACTAGTGTGCCATTTGTCCAGGTAAAGACAGTAGCCCCTATCAAGTAGGTCGTGGGCTACCTCCAGCACAATCCTCGAAGAAGTCTTTTCCCCTGGGTGTCTCTGACCATAAATGGTATCCTTACCAGTGTATGCTATGAAGTTCCAAACATAGCCTGTGCTGCTTTCGCAGAGTTTGTAGATTCTCACTCCAAACCTGCTTCGCTTTGATGGTATGTACTGAATCCAGCCCAGTCGTCCTTTCCAGAGGAGGAGAGACTTGTCGACACAGATGCTTCTTTCTGGTGTGTATACGGAGGAAAACTTGGATTTTAGGTGATCAAGGATTGGTTGGGTTTTATAGAATTTCTTCTGATGCTGATCAGGGTCAAATTTGGAATTGTCGGCAAAGTGAAGGAACTTTAGAAGGAGATGGAATCTTTTCTCTGTCATTATTTGTGAGAAGTATGGTGTCCCAATACTTTCCCTTTCGGAGAAATATATTCCATTCTCAGGTTTCTGTACAATACCTTGAAGAATGAGAAGTTCAATTAGGGTTTTAATTTTAGTCGGGTTTGTATCCATCCAGCTTCTAGCTCGGGATCGTGGTTTCAAATTAGGATTTGCTGCCAAAAATTGGTTGGCATATATATTTGTTTTTTCTGCAAACAACTGCCACATATCCTCATCAATAAACTTCTGAAAACATTCCAGAACATTAATTTCATCATCAAAGTCCACATTCACTCCACTTACACCGAGAAATGCAAATCTTGGACGCGCCACGCCGTGAGGTACAAAAGGGTGCGAACAATCTGACACTTCTTTATACGATACATCATTCACAACACTGCTTGTATCCGAATCTCCGTTTGAATCTTCCTCACTTGTATCAAACCAAAAGTCATCAGATTCCTCAGAAAATACGTCAGTTTCGTCTTCAATGTCTAAAGCTCTGGAGATATCGTCATCTGTCAACAGATCCTTCTTTCGCTTGTTACTACACGCTGCCATTTTTATCGCTCTAAACCGTACAGTGTACAGTGTTTCAAATATTTGTCTTGCATGGCGGTGGCTGCCAAGAAGAAGGTGGTTGGTGGTGCCTCATAGTGGAAAACCCGTAGACTATGTAAGAGTACTAATACCTAAGTCATATCTCGTCGTACTCAAGAGATATTAGTGGTGCAAGATCGAGGACGTAATACTACGTCATACCCATTTGAAAAAGCACAATGCGACTACGTACATACAAGTCATGCCCAATTAAGAGGTTAATATGGTGGTGGTGTGGCTGCAGATACGAGGGGTGCTGATAAGTCCTTAGCCCGACCTAAGTCCCGATGTCGTCGGACGGAATCGATAGCGTCGTTGGAAAGAGGGGTCTGTTCATGTGCCGATTTGGAAGTCTTTTCTTGTTACAGAGGCTGAAGGGAAGCATGTCAGGTGAAGCGCGCGATTTCAACAACATTGGGACGCGAGCTCTCATTAAGTTTTTTTTCCTGCAAGGCAAGGCGCCGAAGGAAATTCACGCCATTCTGACAGAAACATTAGGGGAACATGCGCCATCGTATGCCACCGTCAAAAACTGGGTGGCCCAGTTTAAACATGATGATTTTTCCGCCTTTGATGCGCCTCGTCCTGGACGACCCAAAACAGTGACCACCCCGGAGATTATCGATCAAATTCACGAGCTAATCTTGGAAGACCACCGGATTTTGGCTAAATCAATAACTGAGCAACTGGGCATCTCACGTGAGCGGGTTGGGTCCATCATTCATGACGATTTGGACATGCGGAAGCTCTCCGCAAAGTGGGTCCCGAAATGCCTGAACGCGGATAAAAAACGCCAATGGTGCCAGTCGTCTGAGCAACTTTTGGAATTTTTTTCGGCGCGATCCAATTGATTGCCTGTCGCGATTGGTAGCCATGGACGAAACCTGGTTATATCACTATGGCCCGGAGACAAAGCAACAATCAATGGAGTGGCGGCATAGCGGCTCACCCCGCCTCAAAAAAATTCCGAGTGCAAAAATTCGCTGGAAAAGTTCTCGCCTCGATTTTTTGGACCCAAGATGGCATCCTCCTCGTTTATTACCTTCCAAAGGGCCAAACTATCAACGCAGAGTATTACTTATCTTGGATGGTCCAATTGAAGGACATTTTGAAGTAAAAACGCCGCGGGAATTTCACCAAGGGGGTCTTGTTCTTGCACGGCAATGCCCCGACTCACTGGGCACTTATAACCCAGAAGAAACTGACCTACCTGGGCTTCCAGTGTCTTGATCACCCACCCCATTCTCCTGATCTGGCCCCATCGGACTACCAACTGTTCTCTAGACTGAAAAAAGACAATTGAAAGGTCATCATTTTACGTCCGACGTGGAGGTCATTGCTGGCGCAGAGACCTGGTTGGACAGACAACTTTCTGAATTTTTTTTAAGTGACTTGTAAAAGTTAGAGCAGCGGGCTAAGAAATGTATTGAGCTTCGTGAGGAGTATGTTGAATAAATCCCGAGTTTGCTCGCTGTAGCTTGTTCCCTTCCTGGTAGGACTAAGGACTTATCAGCACCTCCTCATAATAGGTCCTTATTGGTGCACTGTTCGGCTGTAGACTCTACAGCCGAACAGTGCAACATACATACACCAATGAGGACCTAATATATGTATGTAGCCACACCACCACCATATTAACCACACATCAATGTATTTTATTGGACCATTTTAACACTGTAACTTCAGTAAGCATGAATTCATGCGCTCCCTGATGATCGTGCAACTGCACTGAACCATGTTGGAGCTGTTTTAATGTAAATTTTAATATTGCTTTTTAATACAACTCACTGGTGCATCAGTTGGTGAATAAATAAAACTCTGATAATATCAAGATGCATGGCAGGAATGTAAAAAAAAGAAAGAAAAGAAAATCCTATCACTATGTTCATAAAAATCAAGAATAATGCACAAGGGTAAAGCTGTCCCTGTGGGCACATTTAAGGCATGTGGGGAACAGATGGTATAGGTCCTCATGTTTTGTAACTGGGCACATGATGGGGTAAGTAGCTTCATGCTAGTCACTTTACCACCAAGGATCTGTGGCACCCATTTCACACAGGGTGTGTGGGACCCACAGCAAGCCTCAACTCCTTGGAGAATACATAAATCTCTGGCTCCAGTAGTTTTAATACGCTTAATATGTGTTTGTAAAATGTAAATGAGTAAGTTTTGTCCAATTGCAAGGTTAAATGTTATTCTGTCCATGTCTGCGCCCAGATGCATACAGGGGGAGCAGAGGAATGACTCCACACATTTTTAACTTCAGCACTAGATGGAAGTAAGTGGTCAGCTTCATGCTCTGGCAACTTTACCCCAGGGAAGAGATAACTGTACCCATCCATTAAGAAGCTGGGTGGTCCCCAGAGACAGTATGGACAGATTTGAGCATGAAAACCTGTCGCCCCTTCCGGGATTCAAGCCCCAAACCGTCCAGCCTGTAGCTAGTCACTACATTGCCTATGTAATCCTAGTTCACTTTGTCCGATTGCACTATAAAATTTTTGTACTAAACTTTTGAGTCTTCTGAAATTATTGTTTCAATTAAATTGCATATGTGTATTATTTCAGCTTTTGAGGTTCAGTTATTTGCTTTGCTCAAGACGTTTCACATTTCAGTATGTATTCCAGTTTGCAGCTCCAAGAAGTGGAGGGTTATGTAGCACACAACACTGTTCTCACAGTAGGTATAAGGGTGGGAGTGTGCAGCACAGTATCAATATACAATTTGTCATTACAGAATGCATCATATGGGTGGCCTCAACCCACATATAGATTGTCAATTACTTAGTTGGGCAGAAGCCAGAAAAGGCAAAATTGGCTGTAGAGGGAAGCATTAGACAAACAACAGTTTCTTTAAACATATATTTGTGTAATCCGAAACATATGAAACTGACTTCACAAGAACAGCAATGCAGTAGAAATGGCAGTCAGGCTAATTGTATGCACTACAAATGAAGATGATCCTGACTTAGCATGAATTGGCCTATGCTGCCTGCCACATTCAGGTGTGAATATGTCATCTTCCACTGTTAACAGTTGGCCGTATTTGTCCAGTAGTTCCATTATCACGCCATTTGTCCAACCAAATCCAATCTGGTTCACATATTCACCACCAGTACCATGTCCGCCAGGAAATGTTGCATCATACTTCAAAAACAGAGATGTCTCATGATTATCATACCACACAGTCTAAAATACTAATAAAATCATCATACATTCTTAGGTGCATATACATTCCTGCATCTATTGGCACAGATAAAGCAACTCAAAACCAGATAACCTGAGCTCAATTAAATTCAACAATGGAGAGTTTTATGAAAAACTCTTGAGCCATTTCAGCTTCTACTGAAAACAAAAAAAAAATTAAGTTATGTAAATTAATTTTTTTGCATTGTCAGAAATAAGTAACATTTACGATATCATTAATTTCATGATAACCTTCAATGACCACATTTCAGTACACCAAGCCCTTGTTTTATGCCCCAGTTGTGCTGCTGAAAAATTGGATGTAAAGCACAAAGGCATAAGCCAAAAATGGTATCCCTGTGAGAAATAATGGAATGGCATAATAGAGCATAGCCAGCCAAAGGGCATTAAACTCAAAATTGGAGGTGCAAGTTAATAAGCAGTGTATACTGGCAAGGGTCGTTAAAAGAATAAGATATAAAATTATGGCTATGTGTATTTTCTCTCATTGTATATAATCTGAAGTTCACAGATATTAGAGTAGCATCTATAATTCAATCTAAAAATTATGCATGAAATACATTAAATTACTGCAATATGGAAAACCTGCATCATACTTGTTTGCAACTACTATATCAATGAATTCAAGTATTGCTGGTGGAGGATATTACACTGTAATTTGTCAATCCCTGTGCCATGTATTAATGTATCACACATCAATACATGGAAAAGAGACGTGATAAGAAAACTCTGATATTAGATGTTGGTGTACATGTAACTACAAACATCGCAAACAATGACATATCAATAAGGTCTAACCAAGAATATTTCAAAATCATACTAGCCATAATATCAATATTATTATATTTATAGCCAGTATTATATATTTTAAACATTATGCATGTAAAATTGGTGTACTAATATTACTTATTCCTTTGTAAAGATGTCTTCCAGAGGATGGCGATTTATCACTGAAAACATGTGTGGGGGAGTTCATATTTACAGAAAACTTATAATTTTGTTGTGTGCATATGCTGGTGCATATAAATGATGGCAAGCACAACACACGAAATGAAAAAATATTACATTAGCTTTCTGGTATTTGACACTCTCACAGTCATATCAAGATTTTAGATTCTTATGCTGTAACCAAACTCCTCTTATTCCAAAGACTGAGGCAGTACATTCTCTGAAACTTTGGTTCCTGCCCACCAAAATGAATGGCATCATATTCCAGAAATTTTTTAAAAATACCTAAAAAATAATTCCAATTAAGTACATACCTTCTCATACATAACATGTGATTCATTGAAGGTCTTAAAATTGGAGCGAACCCATTTCCTTGCAACTTCCACAGCAAGATTCTGAGCCCAGACATCTTCTATAGCCTCCAGAGCCATGATCACAATGTACTGGAGTGGTGGCCAAGCATTGGGGTAGTCCCACTGTTCTCCAGAGTGCTCTAATGAAGTGGGAATGCCCCCCAGGTATGTCATAATCTGTGAACGCTCTAGGTACTTCATAATTTTTCCAACTTGCAAATTTCTTCTCTTGAAGCAGCCAGTCCACAATGGTGCCAAGTTGGTTGGGTAAAAGTGGTTGTGTTTCACTCCATTGATCATGTCATAATCAAGCCATACACCCACTTCGTCGTGCCAAAGGACATTGTTCACAGCTTCCAGCCACCAGTCTGCCAACTGCCTGTACTGCAATGCCTTGTTGTCCATGTTCAGGGTGTCAAAGAACTCTGACAGTAGTTCAGCATTCCAACACAGTATGGCATTTAACTCTACAGGGATGATGTACTGTGTCATTGTGTCAGTCAGGCTGCCTGGAACATTACTAAGTATACAGCAAAAGCAGTGCAAACTTCCAAAATTGTCATGTTTTTTTTAACAACACCAAGACAACTTAACAAGACAAACAATGTATCCATAACATAACACCGAAGTGCATTTGTATAAACACTGTTGCCATGAAACACCAGTGAGTATTACATATTCTGAGTGTGTGTTTTTAGCCTTAGTTATCCAGCATGCAATGTGCATACACCATATTACATTATCATCTTTTGCCTGTCTGGCTGTACCATATTTTTCCACATTATCTCATAAACGATACAATTTTCATAAAAAAGTCATGGAACATAAAATGTGTGTTCTGACTCTCTCTACAACTTTTGTCCAAAATATTTCTCATTCTATGAAGAATTCAGCCAGACACTGTCATAAATATTCACACATCTCCATGTAAAGTACTTGTTACTTATGTCTGATTTAATCACTCTTGAACTTTCTTGACAGATTTTCAAAAACTCTTCAAATATCAAATTTCATGAAAATCTGTCCCATGCAAGCCAAGTTGTTCCATGCAGCAGACAGACAGACAGACAGGACAAAGATAAGTCACTTTTTGCAATTTTGTAAATGCACCTAAAAATATGTCACTTCAGTATTTTTAACAATTTCACATTGTTAGTGCAAGAACATGACAAACACTTACATACACGTACATTTACCCTGTTAAGAGGTACACTAAAATTTCAACAGGGTAAATTAAAACCACTTATTAAAAATACATAACTTCAATATCTTGAGAAGTTCTGAAGATCCAGCTACATCTATTCTATGACAAAAATGAGTGTATCTATTAATACAAACACAGGTGGCACAGTAGCACCATCTGAAGCATACCTTCCACTGCTGCTTCTGTTCCTACACATAACTACTTCTTAACACACATGCACATAATTATAGAACATCAAGAGTCAGCATTTTGTATATAAGGAAGTTATGACAGTTATGTTCCAAGAAGGGATTCTTTGTGTACGAAATGTGTTCTTTCATCTTAGACTGAGAAGTATTCATGGTAATACATCCTTGCTTACACAGCATGGAATGAAGCAATATTGTATTTTTTTGTGGTAAGACGCATGTTATATACAGTCCTACACATTTGTAGCACACCCTTGACTTCTGATAAAAGTCTTGAATTTTATATGTTTGTTAAAGCAGTTACAAATAACTACTATGATTAAATGATGCACTTTTCCTCTACCTGAGACTTTATGAAGCAAGCTTTTGGGCCTTTCCAATTTAGAATTAACCTCTGGGCACCACAAATTTTATAAAACATTGGTAGAATTTCTTTTGACAGGGATCAACACATCCGAAGGACCCTCCATATACAGGATAACACTAACATGTGACAAAATATACGCGTAGATCCACGCACAGTGTAGGCAGTGTAGTTCCACTGCTCAAGCAGTCAAAGACAGTATGAGCTCAAAATATTTCTGTTTTCATATTTTTCTTTAGACCATTAATTAATGAACTCATACAAGTAGATACTCAAAATTTAAAAAAAAAAAAAAATGAAAGTGTGCTAATTTATTTTTTCTGGGAAGACAATGTATTCTGTGCCACTTGTCATACAAGGGGCCCACTGCCAATCCCCAAGATGATGAATAAATGTAAGGCATTGTTGGAATAATGAAGGAGAGGGAGTAATCAAAATACTGACAAGCAGAAGTTGGTCTCAGTGCAACTATTTTCACTACAAAAGTCACATGGACTGCCCTGGGATTGAACCTGGGACTCCACAGTGAAAAGCTAGCAATTAGACGCAGAAAAAATCCTTTATTTTGTGCTCAAAGTGCCCTAAATTAATGTGAGATACATCACTGACCACACACCATGGATTTCTGCATGCATGAGAGAAACAGAAAATATCTTTAGACCAGTCGTTACAAAGCCCAGAAGTCAAATTTGTCTGTCCCCTGTCATACTTATATATCTGCTAAACTGTATGTTAATGAAATGAAGCTTACCTTTCTGAGTAGAATTTGTGATATACCAACGTGTTGAAAAGTCCCAACCAGACTCTGCAGCAGTCTTCAGTTGAGTATAGTGATTTTGCCTCTCATCTTCTGTCTTGAACGCCTGGGCATTTGCATAGTCCTCCCTGGGAACATATGTTTACTTTAGGCAGTAGTTTGAAGTAAATCTATAAAAAGCAGTTTTGAGTTACTAAGTGTCAAAACAGACACAAAGTCATCAGTTATGTCAGTGACCAAGCAGATTGACACCCTCTAAAAGCTACTGCCAGAATTATTTATAAAGGCAGCAAGCCTAAAAGCTTGTTTATAAACATACATTTAAGCTACTTAAGAATATTTTTTAAATCACCCTAGACTGAATGTACTGTAACAAATTTAATTGAATCAGCTTTATTCAATACATTTTCTTTCAATTCAATCAATTTTTTTCTTTCCAAAAATACAGAGGATGAGCCAAGTGCCTAGCTTCACCCCCCTCATACTCTTTTGCTAGGAACTAAGGCTACCAATGCAACTTGTGTCTCTAAACCTTCCATTTCAGTGGACAAGGGATTACGGGCCAGATAAATATGACAGTGAGATGCAAAATCAATTACTACTAAATTATCAATTCTTATTAAGAAAATGTTTTTGTGTGTGTGTGAGTGTGGGGGGGGGGGGGGCCGGGGGGGGGGTTTTTTATTTTTTTTTTTTTGGACAAAAAAAAAAAAACAAAGAAAAAACTTTTTTAAGAACAAAAAAAAAACCACCGCAAAAAGCAAACACAAGTATTCCCCCCAAA
>Ga0123352_10002830_pt1 | contig 24633 bp, 14 predicted proteins | sample TergutLab28metaG_FD_89700 | JGI IMG/M metagenome (GOLD analysis project Ga0123352, IMG submission 89700) | Labiotermes labralis P1 segment gut microbial communities from Petit-Saut dam, French Guiana - Lab288 P1 | ecosystem: Host-associated > Arthropoda: Insects > Digestive system > Gut ...
TAACCTCTAAATATATTTTTTATTTTTTGGTTGGGTTGTGGTTGTTGCCTTAAAAAATGTCAAATAAAGATGGCATGTTGCTTTTTTTCCCACCCCCACCCCCCCCCCCCCCAGGTCCAGAATAATCTGTGGACTTGAGAATTACTACAATTAAAGAACTGAAGTAATAAAAATACAGAGCTGAAGATTCACTCAAGTTACAGAAATGCCCACACATATTAACAAGAGTCGGTGCCTTCTTCACGGCAAAATTTAGAAAATTGTGTTCCATTATCCAATTAACAAGAAAATAGGTTTTTGAAAATGATAGTTTTACATTAGTAACTTAAAACACAAGGATGTTGTCACTCCTCTCCAAACTGTGTTCTTTACGTTTCTGTGTAATACACAAGACATCTTAGGAAACTTCTAAGTTAAAATAATAATGAGAGTTTTATAAATGTGGACTTCAAGTACCAATGAAGACTCAGATTTCATTTGAAGATTTATATTAACACTTAAATTGATTCCACTACAATGTTCATGAACGAAAAATTTATCTTTTATGTGTTATGTTCAAGGGCTAGTTTCAAGAAACTTGACAGAAATTTCTATATTCACAGCATATATCTAACATTCTTTCTACAGTCATAGAAGGCCTTTGAACAGAATTTAGTTCCATGAGGCAACTGCATAAAACTGCATATTCTAAGTGGTGGAATTTTAATATATGTGTGTGCATCTGGATGAGTTCCTACTTTTTGGGTCTCCTGTACATCCTGGTACAATTCAAGGATAAGCCTCACCATACACTTTCACAAACACAAATATGAGTAAATTTCAAATAACTTCATTAATAGAAATATTATCATCAAATACCATATGAAATTCAGTGTAATAAAGAACATCTTTGACTACTATGTTCAATGTTTTTCAGTTACCAAGTCACAGTTCTGGACAACATCTAGCTACTGATGAGGAATGCATTGCTATGGAAGGAAGGAATTCACAGCTACAGGAAGTGAAAGAAGAGAAAGCTAATGGTTCTACACCCCAAACTTCCAAGGCTTCTGCAAATGTTAAATTGATCAGCAAGGAGGAACATGAAAAGTGGGTTGTACCGTATGATGAAGTAATAATTCAAGGTGAAAAATTGATAGGCCATGAAGACACAAGACTATAAAAAATGAATAAATAATATTCGAGCAGAGAGGGAATATAACGTAAAATTACTGACAAGTTAAGAAACACAAACCTTCCCTTTCCCAACGTTCAAAATTTTCAGTTTCACTGTAATAATTTGAACATAAAATTAACCTTAACAGTAAACTGCTCAGGTTCATATCTGAAAGAGTTCAACAGGTTACTTTACAATCTTGAAACACCAAAAGTCTTTATTTTGTTGTAATTTGAGTACTAGATATGAATGATGCATGGCATTTTGAAATCCCTATGGGCAAGATAAAACTATCATCACTGAAAGCAAAAATTAGCTCTACAAGGGGAATTCTTGGAATCTTGTGATGTGCTTTTCAACTGCTTGGATGCATATGGTAAACATTCATTAATATGAAACGTGCAAAAAGCTAAGTTCAGAAGGTTAATGTTCTCCTGTGAAGTAATGTAAGCAAAATGAAACTGTGGAATTAAACTGAAGAAAACAACCATTTAATAACAAATAAAAATAAAAATTAATTCCTTCTTGTTTAAATGTGTATAAATTGCCACCTAATGATACAAGTACCCAATATTCTAACTCCATAATGCACACAGATCACAAAGGGGCTGGCATTCTCCGAATTCTATAGGATAGCAGAGGAGGCAGATAGGCTTATTTGAAAAAAAAAAGCACAAATAATAAGAAACAGCGTAACAGTCTGAACATCAGAATAAACTGTAACTCTTCCATCCACACTCATTCAGATATAATTTCTGTGTAACACATGTTGTAAAACCAGGAATTATAACTAACTCCATAGAACAAAGTCCTTCTTGAGAAGCTAATGGTTCCTCATATAGTAAAGAAATTTGTGCACATCACAGAACCCACAGGTTCATTACGGCAATCACAAAAGTCCACCACCTGTTCCTATCTTGAGACAGACCAACCCAGTCCACGCCCATCATTCCACTTCTTAAAGATGCATTTTAATATTATCCTCCCATTTATGCATAGGTCTTCCAAGTGTTCTCTTTCCCTCAGGTTTCCCAACCGAAACTCTGTATGAACATCTCTTCTCCCCCATGAGTGCCATATGGCCTACCTATCACCTTCTTTATTTGATCACACAAATAATATTTGTTGAGGAGTGCAGATAATAAAGCTGCTTGCCATGTAGTCTTCTCCGCTTTCCTGTTACCTCACCCCCCTTAGGCCCAAATATCTTCCTCAGCACCCTACTCTCAAACACCTTCAGCCAGTGTTTCTCCGTCAGTGTGAGAGGTAAGTTTCAAGTCCACACAAAACAACAGACAAAATTATAGTTCTACATATAATTTTTTATTTTTAACTAAGAATTAAATTTTTAAAAAGTGCAGGAATGGGGCCACTCTCCCTCTATTCCACCTCCTTCTGCTACCCTGGCCATTTACTATCATGCAACTCCAAGAATGTTACCAACTTGTACATAAGTATTTTATTGCCAACAACTATGTATTTCCAATGTGAAGTTCAAATGTTTTTTTTTTTGCCCTGAAAAGAAATGGAGGAGGAAGCAACACAATAAACTGAATTAAAAGGAGTTCTCCCTATACACATCATGAAAGTGTATGGAAGAGTGGAGGAATAGCTCCATGCCTTTATAATCACAGTACGATTTGAATATCAGTGGTCTGCTTCATGTCCCAGCCACTCTACCCCTGGGAGAACAGCTTCTGGTTCCCATTCAATAAAAGACTCAGTGGGCCTATGGGCTAACATAGATATTTCAAAAAGAGGAAAGTCTCCTGCCTTGTTGGAAATTGAATGATTCCTCAGTAATTGGACCTATAGCAAAGTCACTATATTCATTACACCAACCCAGTGATCCCCATTTATTGTAATTGGTGATATTAAGTGCATCAACACAACCACAGCCATGCCAAGCCTCCAGCAGCTATTCATCAGTGTTTTGCCACAGATAAAGGGGTTCAATCCCAGGCCAATCCAAGTGAGATTTGTAGTGGATGAAGAGGCCCTGGGACAAGTTTTTCTCCATGTATTCTCCATGTACTTCAGTTTTCCCATCAGTACCAGTCTACAAATTCCCGATTCTCATTCACTCAAACATAATCAAATGCTATATAATATCAGCCAAAACATCACATAAACTGAGAATAACAGAGTACCCTGTTCACAGCAAGTTATATAATCTGCCCTAACCTAACTGAGAACAAACATGAACAGTAAAGCAAGAATATTCATTACTTACACCTGATGCATCATAAGTGTTTGTTGTTCACTTCCTCTGAATTTATAACCATCAGTTCAGCCCCTTAAGATAGTCCATGCAACAGCAACACTTGACACACTACATGCAGAAGTGATGGAACTATGAGTAGTGGCTGCCCACTCCTACAGGCCCATCAAAAATACTTTAAAATCCACGTGCATATTCATTCATTCTAAAATTAAGAACAATTAACTGTCCTGAATCAAGTGAAAAAATTAACATATTTTTTAATCCAAATTACAGCCTGAGAAAAGGAACATTAATCAACATAATATGCAATCTACCAGCATATGAAAGCTATGAACTTAAATGTTATTGTGTAGTGATTAGTACCTGTGATCTGTGTGTGACAGGTCCCTGATTTTAATCTTGTATGTGAAAAGTGCTAACCCATAAAGCACACAAATTATTTCACTACAGTTTACATATTAGGTACATATCCACAGAAGCAAACTCACATCTCAAAAGACCGTGATCTTATTCACTGCCATTAAAACCTTAAAGTTAAAAAATTCTGACTTCAGAGTTTAAAGTTTGCTCAGTCCTCAAAGTTAATGAGGGCCATGCATTAACACAGGCCACTACTGTTCCCTTGCACATCTTCTCACTTCATACTTGGCACAGTGTCCATAAATAACAAAAAAGAGGTAAAATACAGTGCAGAGGTCATAAGTTTACTTGTGATAACTCACTGTCTAGTTCAAACTTCTGCTTTTAAAAAGTCCATATCATTAGCCAAGATGCAAATACTATATTTTGTTTGAAAGTGTGACATTACACACTTTCAACTTGTATATTTATACAATGATAATGTATGTTAAACATGCATTCAATCAAGAAATTCAGCATATATTGCATTTTACAATCAATGGCCAGTTAGGTGAAATGTATTTCATGTAACATTTAGTGAAACTGGCTTTTAGCTATCCAAAAGCTTAATTTGATGTCAGAACACAGGCAGCTATTATTAGACAACTGTCATGCTTAATGAAGTACATTTTTAGAAATTAATACCTGATTTTCTGCAAGATTTCCTGCTTCTTATATTGCACACTAGCTGTATTATTAAGCTATCGAGTATGCATGTACACGATAGCATTATATTGTTTCTACAGGAAACTGGAGGTCTACTCTAGCGGAAGAACTGATCCACCAACGAGGAAGAACAGTAAAATGGAATCCAAGGAAGACATAGTAATGGTTCAGCTGCACAAAGCACCATCAGTTTATCATCAGTGATGTGAAGATAACTGCATATATTAAGGTTATTGAAAGACCTTTAAAAACCATGTCTTATTTCCTGCAAAGATGTGTGTGTGTGTGTGTGTGTATATATATATATATGTGAGTGTGTGGGTGCATGGGTGTATATGCCTGCTAATCTGATTATTTTTTTGGATGTGACACCCAGGGGTGTAGCTGGGGGGGAATTGTACAGCCACTCCAGGCATCAGAGTCGAAGAGGTGGTAAAATGGGTGGCAAAATTAATATTTTAAACTAAAAAAACTGAATTTCTGTGCTTAACATATTTTGAATTACTGAGCCAAATATAAGGAAACTGAATAAATAATTGTGATTTTTTTTAAGAAGTTCATAATTTCTGTCAGATGCAGCAATTTCCCCCGGTTGCATAAAACCTAGCCATGCCTCTGACAACACCATTTAATCAGGTACATATTTGCCTGCGTTTCAGAGAAACCAGCTACCTATCATCAACCCTGATGAAGGAGGCAGCAGGTTCCATTGAAATATCAATGAATGTCTGCCAGACTACTTGGCGTCATATCCCAGGTGACAGTAACCCCTGACATTGAAACCTAAACTCATACGTGACTGTCTGAGCTTATATAACAGGCCACATGCCAAAATTTTCTTCAAAAAACGAATCTGAGATGTGGGTACTGGTTTGGAAAGTACTCTGAAGTCAGAACACAAGACTGGAAGTAGCAGCTTAATTAAAGATTACAGTTTGCTGTGAAACCATGTTGTCTCACCCCGGAAGGCAGTGAGAACTTCACATCTCACACACTATCTCAACTGTCAACATAATTTCAGTTAGACAGTGTGTGCAGTTTGGATCAGCTACACTTTACATTATAAACTTCCATTATGCATCTGAACGATGACAAATTGAGACAATTATGGTTTAATCATGCAATGAGTATAAATTGAAGGAAAGTCATGACTTCAAATTCAACGTACCTATCTCCATGCCTTGCCAAATTTGTGTTGTTGCTTAAAAACAAGAAATAAGCCATTCATTCTTTGGATTAGCTTGATAAGCTGAAAGCTGCTAAGGTAGTCAACATGTTCCTGCACTGGCCCATTATCATTTTCACAACAGACTACCACTGGTACTATCAATGAAACCAGGCCACACACTACTGTCCTCTAAGATCTGTTTGACTACCACCCCCACCCAGGACAAGGCCCCAAAGTCATCTACTTTCTTCAAGTTTTCCCACCAAAATCTTGTATGCAGTTCTCTTCCATGTGTGTTAAATGTCTCACCCATCTCAACCTTCATGATTTTTGCCTGCTAAACACATTTGGATAATTCAAGTCCTCATTATGCACTTTTCTCCAGTGCCTGTTACTTCCCCTTTATTAAGTCCAAATGTTCTCCTCAGAACTTTCTTCTTGAATGCCCCCAGTCTATGGTCTTTCTTAAAGTGAATGACCAAGTTTCATGCCCATAAACCACAGGCAAAATTATAGTTACACATATTTACATACTTTTTACTTTTTGAGACAGCAGCCAGTAAGAGGGAAGATTCTGAAAGGAACAGCCGCAAGCATTTGCCAATTTAATATGCTTTAATCATTTATTCAATGATGGAATTTTAAATTGTGTCATTCCAAAATATTTGAACTGCACCACAGTGACAACAGTTCTAACAACCTTCCGATTTACTGTAGGCTTAAAGACTGAAGAACATTAAAAGAGTGTTTCAATGTCAGACAACAAATGCTACAGTGATAGAAAATAATTCTGGGGGTTGTTGCATTTATGTTCCTTGCTATGCACTGAGCCACATACTAGGTCAAAGCCATGAAGCCTCCAATTTAAAGACTGTGCATGTGACAATGTTCTGTCTGGTCAAGGCTATTACACAACACAGGGGATTATGGTAAATGAGTATGGAGCAATGATAGGGTGATATCAAGTCCAGTAAAAATGAAGTAGCTCAGAGAAAAGCCAACTCGCATGCCACTTTATCCCCCACAAGTGTCATATGAAATCATCCAGGATTTAAACTGATAAATCATTAATAAGAAACCACTACCAACATGTCTTTGCTACAGCATGAGCAAGAAACTGTTGCAAAAAATGATAAACTATATTTTGGATCATTCTGCTCTTAGTACAGCAACATGTCAATAGTATTGCTGCTAGATTCAACTGCTGACAATTCACATACTTGCTGAGGATTTTGAATTATTATACTGGACTGTTAAGATATTTTATTTCAAAGTGTATTATGATAAATTCCTTACTTTATATTGATATTTGAATGAAGACACATGAAATAAAATTATATAAAAATGTCACTCATTAGATAAGACAATAAATCAATGTGCATGAGTACTGAATGATCAAATTGGTACTTGATCAAGTGTTCACTGTTTTGTAAATGTTAGAAACCATTCATTATCTTATATCTGATAAATCCACATGATAACTCGAATTTGTGTTGTCTGTCCCATTCTTAGTCAACTGAACACATGAAAAACTCAAGCATTCAACCCATCAGGTCAGGCAAACAACAGGCACACTCCATTTCCCATGCAGCAAGTTCAACAGGTGATCAAAGAACATGTGACAAACTTGTATACTAGTGTGCAGTTATCCCCAGACTTATGTAATTCTGGCTTATGTGAATTACGTGCCAACACAAATTCACATGACTTTCTTAGTTCCTTTTCAGTGAATACTACAAAGATAATTCAATTATATGTCTAAGAAAATACAAATTTTGGATCTGTAAATGGCTAAATTAAATATATCAGTGAAGTGAATGACATATGTTTCATTGAAAATCAAAGGCAGTAGAATCAATGGAGTAGCAAAAGTGCTGATTTGTGTAACCACCCTCAGGCCACAACTATCACACAAGTCACGGGATACATGCCCCATCATCTAAGGTGTACAAGACTTAATTAACAATGTGTAAATGCACTTCATTCAATTCATCAAATATAAAATGCATTCAACTATTAAAATAAAGACTAACATGTCTGTATTATTTCAAGTTCACTTCTTAAGTAGAAACAAAGGCACCAGAACTACTGTCTTGTCACAACAGATCATACTAGTGCTGTGTGTTACACATTTAATGTCCAGATATTTGTACCTAGACTCCACCACATGATTCCTTGAAGAACATTAAAATAAGACTTAAAACTGATGCATAATTTTCAGGGAAAATGTGATTATAGGCAGCCCACACAGTGTTGCAATAAAATAATAAAAATTTTATTGCTTATTTAGCTAGTATTAAATTCAAGTTAATTTAAAAAGGACATTTTCATCTCAACGTTCTGTGATGGAGACCACGGACACTAAAATACATATCATGTTACCACATAACATTAATATCTACCAAGCTTTCTACAAAATTCAATCATTTCTTTAACGACATTTTCATGTCCAAGTTAGTCAAGAAAAAGCATGTAGTAGGTGTACACTGACACAAATTTCCAAACATCCTGCATAAAATATTTAAACACTTGTATTATCAGTACTTGGTAAAGACAATAAAAGTTGTGCTTCACTGGTGGACATGTAGAACACTTACCAAACCACTAGAATTAGTTTCTACATATGCACTGGGCACTGCAATAGCACAACAATACAGAATATGGCAAGTACAACAACTCTAGCAAGAATGTCACAACAACAACAAACTGAAAGTGTAAACTTAAATAATATCACAATAAGGGATGAAAATTGAAAGAAAGAAACGTACCATATAAGGATGCAGAGTTTGAAAGCAAGTAAATTACATGTCACTCATTAATATGCGGACAGTTCTACTGGCAGGAATGTAGGTACTTAAATATTTAACTGACAAACTAACAGGTCAGTGACAACCTTAACTACACAAATCATTCATAAACAGCAAGAAAGTTATCTTATGTAGTTCAGTCTCCTGGGAAGCAAACAGTCAAGCAACTTCAGGCTTTGCACTAAACATCTGCACTCAACATGTTAACAGACTTTCACATCTGTCTGTATCCTGAGCCACACAAATCTATTCCACATCATCAACTCCAATCTCTTAAGACTGTTTCTAACATTACCTTACATGTATACACTAGTCCCATAAGTGATCTCCTTCCATCATCAGATACACTATTGGAGAGAAATATACATACAGTATATATATATATTGTTGAAACTAGAACATTAAGCAGAAACTGCTTAAGTATTCACACATGCTTCAAATTATACATGCAAGTTTGAAGGAATCTTTCCCATACTTTTGGACATAAAACATAACCCTCTTGTTTTTCATAATCTAAATATGATAACTCCTACAAATAGAAAAATCTGTAGTCATTGTGTCAAAGCAAGATGGCTCAGGACAGATGCAGCCAGCTCCTTGAGTAACATCAGCCAAACTGAATAGCAGACAGGTGAGTGTGTGCTGATTACTACTATGTCAGAGCTGAAAAAAATGCATATCAATGTCTTTGTGACTGTGGAAGATTGTTTCATGGAAGACACGTGAAAAACAAACAGATCTGCAGCTCGGCTGTGACCACTGCTTATAATATTACATGTATGTCAATGTAACATACATACATGGTTCATAGAAATTGTACAGTTACACTGGGTCTGTAACAAAATTCCCATCTGATGACATCTGTAGACTTGCCAAATTCTGTTGCACTTAATACATAACCATTTTACTATTTTAGTGCAAATAAAGTATACCTTCGTGTTAATAACTTGAAAAGATGTTTGAAAATTTCTAGATGTACTTGTGTAATTCTCACACTGCTGAGATGTCTGTATCAGACATTGGTGAATCCTCCGGTATAGTATTGCGTCACTGTACCAATGAAGGGAAGGAAATAATTGCCTTTCTCTACTAAAAAATACAGAAAACCTGTACATCTGTTTTACGAAAATTACCACTTTGTGTTACATTCAATCAGCACAGCTAATCTTGTACAAGGCTACTGCAATGGCTTTCGCTGCCCACTTTCCCCCTCGATGCGCATGCGCGCACCGCGGTCGTGAACGCAGATCATCGCGACGAAGAGTGAACTCATCGTGAATATGCCCTACCGTCTAATAAATGTAAGCATAGCGCCAATACTAACAGCTGACCTATGCGTGATTTCAGGCTTCCGCTGCGGTGTAGGTAAGATCGGTGCTATTCTCGGTTGTTACGCAACGTGTAGCGGATCCTACCGACGTTTCGGGACAACCTATTGGTGGCACCGGTAGATTGTCCCGAAACGTCGATATTTACCGCTATACGTTGCGTAAAAACCTAGAAGAGTGCAAATATCAACAGCTCACCTTGTGGCTTGTGTAAAAAGCGAGTGAGAAAAAAAGTTGGAGTGAAAGATACGGCCAGTGAGTGAGAAGGTTGCCGCGTTTCCCACCGGAAATAATCAAGCGTTGAAAGATTTTATTAGTTGAAAGCCTGTTTTCAAATAGCGGAAGCAGGTCTTGTGGCCATATGGTTGGGTAACTGCTTTTCGACGTTTAGAAGGGAACTACCGTCTTCATTTTCAAGGCCGAGTCCGTGAACTGACTCATAACTCCGAGTAACAAATTACCCAAGCACGCGACAAAAAACCCAAAAGACCCAATTCCTCAACAATCATGTGATGAAAACCCCAGACCACTGTTTTTATATTTTTAAGAATATACAGTATTTATTTATGATTAATTTATCTCCTAATTCTTCTGTTTTGTTGATGTGCAATTAATTTTCTATGAAAGATTCAAATGATAAAAGGTAACATAATATTTGAACATAGAAGTTTCAGTGGAAAAAAAATGTAATGAATACTCTTTTATGGGGTTATTAAACTAGTCAATCATCAGACAGTGCATTTCTCAAAATGAATGAAATGGAATTTTTTGGCCTCATGAATTGTGATAAATGTGACGTATGCAAACTTAAGAGTCTAATTTTGCTGATCACCTTGTATGCAAACTGAGGGCGACTTCAATAGTGCTTTGCTGAAGAATGAATTAATGGTCCTTTATGGTTCATAAGATTTAAGAGGGAAATCCCTTACAAAGTTCTACATTTGTCACATGGCTACAATTTGCCCACCAACATGGCCACCACATTGGAACAAACATGCAAATTACCAAATCTAATTTCCACCATCCCGACTACAACAGCCTCTGTTGAACAAAGTTTTTCTGCCCTCATGAGAATCAAGACCTACCTTCATTCCACTGATAGTCAAGACAGACATAGTCAACTCTCACTTCTGTCAACACAGAAAATCTCAGTTGCATAGCTAAAGAAACCCCCCAGTGTTTACAATGTGGTTATTAAAAATTTACAACAGTCAACAGAGGAGGGCAATTTCATTTCAAACTGACCAAAAAAGATATTAGGTACAAACTTTAGATTTGATTTTTTTTGCCTCACTTTACATTTCCATTTGTTATTGTTGTTGTTATTCTCTTGGACAATGCTGGACAATTAAATCTTGGTCTCTCTTGGTTTCTTGGGGGAGGGAGGGGAGGAGGGTTGAAAGCAGGCATTCTGTACCCTTCCATTCCACCTGATCACCAGATCAGGATTCGCTTCTGCCATGAGGCTATACAAAGGGTACATTGTCTACTACAAGAAGTGGTTAAATGCATCACAATTTATATAATACATACACTCCACATAAAATAAATATACTATTTTCAAATAATGAAACACAATAAAATAAAACAGTAAAGGTACAATTATTTACTCAGTACTAGAAATGTGATGCCATGGCATATGAATGACATTCATGTCACTATCCGACTTACATGAGTTTCTCATTTTCGGACTTTTACTTCTCCAGAATCCAAGTGGCAGCTACAGCTCACTGCCAAACAAAAGGCATCACTACAGTGCACAGGCATCTCAGTCTATGACCCAACATTTCTAAAGTCAAAAAATTTTGAAGGAAAAACAAAAGCCAATGGCACATTAACAAACTCTTTCAGTACCAACAAATGCACAGTTCAACTATTCTGTATTCCACTCCTAATTAGCTCCTACATGTTTCACTTAACTGCCATCATCATGGAGTTTACACTTATAGTGCTAAAACTTTGAGTGATAAGACCATCTTCCACTGTTTGTGCACATCAAATGTATGGATTATAGTTAAAATTTACATGTGATGTTAATGCATCCTATTCAACCTAATTATCTCTCTCATTTCTTACATGATACACACCATAACTACTAGGTACTGTCCAATTAGCATTCGGGTTATTATTAAAATACCTGCACTGAGTCTATGCATGGACATGGGTGATTGTTGTGTTCAGTTTTACAGTGGAAACCAACAAAGTTATAAATCAATTATAATGAACTATCAGACCACAAAACTGACAATAAGACTTTGGTTTAACATGATTCACACAGGTTTAATCAAAAAGATCTAATTATGTACCCTTAGCTACTGCTTTTTTGGAAAAAATTACAATAAATATAGCACACATAACAGAGACAATCAAAGATGTTTAATTTCATAAACACAACAGTGAAGTCGTCCCTGTCCTTTAATTAGGCACCACATCAGCAAGGCATATGAGACATAGGAGGTACAGCTGCACATAATCGCAACCTCAGCCCCGGGTGGTGGTGGTCTGCTTCGTGATCTGACCACTTCATAGCCAGGGAAAGAGCACCCAGTGTCCAGTACCCAGCAGACAAGAGCCTGGTTGGGCCCCAGTGCCAGTCTTGAGGAATTCAGGCCCTAGATGACCCAGTCATCCAGTTTGTATTCTACTCATTATACTGAAAGCGTTGTCTCAAAATAAAGCTGGCACCCTGAACCAAAGCCATCAACAATACAATAATAAACATTCATTACTCAATATTAATTTTGGAGCACATTAAAACTAAGGAAAAGCTGGCAGTACATAATAAATTAGTTCATTTTTCAAACCTAGTATCTAGTAGATGAAGATATGAAATACATACGGCAACAACCGCTTCCACAATTACATCAAAATTCACATTCTAGACCAGACAACAAATCCACATTAATTTCTTCCAGTTCACATCATAATACTACCCAAAAACATATTTTAAATTTACATATTAATTGTTGGAACATTTAAAAACAATATTCTTACATGCTTTAATCCTTTCACAGCTTAGTATTTAAGTGGTACAAAAACCTTGTCAAATTGGGTATTTAAAAAAAATCATGGCAAGTCTTCTGAATGAAATGGGTGGTACTTCATCACAATAATTCTAAGGCACAGTCAAGGGATGGCACTGACGTAGGATTTATATTGCATATTGCCAAAACGCCTAGCAGGTATGCAGGAGATTTTAAAACAGCACACAACAAATAACTGCACCATGACTTGCCAAGACAGCCCACTAAAGGTGCAAATATTTGCATCATGATTATGAAAGGATTACTGTATATCAGAACAGTCAATACAAACAGAGGTGAGAACAAATCCCACACAAACAGCTTAAAGAACACTGTATAGTAGCATCCCTTTAATCCAGCACTGATGGGAAAGGGGAGGTACCAGATTATCAAATAGTACCTATACTGACCTAATTTCTTAGAGGTAAGTTTTTCTTACTTTGCACTTAGCCATCAGAAAATGTGCATTTATCAGTTATTTTCATTATAACACAAGGAGACTTAGCTTTTCTCAATTATCATAGCCCCAGTATAAGTTTATAGGTTTTCCTTCAGAAAGCATTGCTATAAACCACTTACTTATACAACACATTGTCCCACTGACAAAGTCAGGATTTCTGGAGTGCATCCAAAGTAAAGGAATGCTGTTGCATATGTTATTTGAAGGCACAAGGACGTTAAGACACCTATAAAACACAGATATCATTTTTGGAATGCTGGTAGGGAACTAACCTACTGGCTTATGGAGATGATACTGACAATCATGAGTATTTTTCTGTTACAATAACTTGATACTTCACTTTCTCTAATTCATGGGAGATAGGAATTATCTCATGTGGCAAATAACTGATCCTAGTATTTAATAAATGGATCTAAACCACCCAGACAAAATATAACATTGACTTCAAGACAGTAATCACTCAGTCTACAAGTTAATTAATTCTTAACTACTGTTCTTGAGGTTAAAACTCATAAAACAACAATTAATTTCTAATTACTTCCTATGTTATAAATTTTAATAGGTTCCACAAGTAAAAAAGTCTCTCTATTCATCTTAATACAATACAGAATGATAAAGAATGATCAAGTGAAGTATTTGAATCATAATCTTAGCCCACACACAAAAACAAACTACAACATTACATCTGCAAGAAAAATGCATCAAAATAAGTAACCATTCTTATTATAAACATAAATGTAACACAAAGTTTATTTTACATTAAAAAAAGTAAATTCTTTAATGTTAGGAGTGGTTTGTCACCAAGATCAGGAATGCCAAACAGCAGAACTCTGACACACACACCATATCTAATGTCCAGCAGCGATTAGCAACACCAGTACATTTAGGCACCATTATACATAAATATGCCTTCAGGTTTAATTGATTGAAATTATTATGACTGAGGAAAGCAAATTTTACAGCAAATCTCCAAGAACATTGACACACGATGCAATAGTGCTGCTTCTGTGCAGACTGCTCGGGGATGCCATGACATTGTGCATATTTGAGAAGATTAGGAATCAACAACTACTGATAACAGGAACCAAGAATAGTCAGTTTGGGAGAAGAAGGAGATCATACAAGCAAAAACAGGTTCACAAATTGAAAAACAGATATTAATTTGTGCATCTTACATAAGGAAAATCTTGCACAAACAGGCCACTAATATACTGAGAGATTACTGTACACCTGAAGCCATGTCTAGAGATAAATAAATAAAATTGTATAGAAGTATGTATGTATAAGTTTTGAAAATGACATTAAATGCATATTTTGGGTATTAATAAAATCCAGTGAACATCACACACTGTACTGTATGCTGAAATGTAGTGTATTCACTCTAACATGTCCGCTCACATGTACATATAAAGTTAAAACAAAAACCACATTTTCTTTTGGCACTGTCATCTAGCTGGATCAAAAAGATATATGATATCTTCAGGTACAGGAAACAATTCCCATTACATGACTATAAACCTAGTCCTTAACATGTTCCAGGGTGCTGTAAGTTCTTAGCTTGACCAGGAAGAAAACAAGCTCAGAAGCACGTCAGGGACGCACACGATTTCAACAACATTGAGACACGAGCTGTCATTAAGTTGTTTTTCCTGCAAGGCAAGGTGCTGAAGAAAATTCAAACCATTATGACAGAAACATTAGTTTGTTTCCTTCCTGGTCAGGCTAAGGACTTACCAGCACCCCTGTAGTACTGCAGCAGAGCCCCCTCTTCTCTTGGCACCACGTTTCATTGTCCAAAAGAAGATACTCTCATGACAATTCTGTACCACTGTCACAAAGTGTAAGAAACTAGCTCACTCCAGCATCATGATCTATGTATAATGGACACCTGATAACAGAAGCAAGCCAGCAAATGCCCACACAATAATTGCACCTGCCCACAGCAGAATAGTTTTGTGACAATTTATTGAAGTTATTGTTCGTTAAAACCACCTCACATTGTGACAAAATGTCACAAGTGACTGAATGAATATTTGGAAGACTTTTAATGACAATTCTTGAAAACATAATTGTGGTATTTTATGCACTCCACTACTAAAGCAAATGCTATGTTCTTTTTTTATTTTCATTGTTACACCGTGCATGTTGTCGAGTTACTCAATTATTACACCAACCACAGCACATATATAAAATTTTATATATGTGCAGTGGTTGGTGTAATAATTGAGTAGCTATGTTCTTTATTAATGAATACACAATTGCCAATTTCTGAAATGATTATCATATGGTCATAAATGCACTATACCTTCATCTTTCTTGTAGTCTGGAATTTTGTGAAAAAATATGCTATTGCTTTCTTACATACAGGAGTCAAGCAGCAAATTGAATGTATATATACACACACACACACACATTCCATCTACACAGTGTTCTGCTACAGGTGGTATATAATTGCAAGCAGTACCAGCACCTTTTTAAGGAAAGTAGGCTAAAAATGGGCACAAGCATTTTTTTTTTCAGAAAGAAACAAAATATTCTATGATGCATTGAATTCTGAAGCCAGGATTTATAACCTGAATAAACTTACGGCATAGGACTGAACTAAAAGGTCACACTGAAAATGCGATTGATGTTAATACATCAATTTATTTCCTAAAACTGTAACAGAACACTTGATATTTAAAATATGTATAAATGAAGGTTATGTTAGAAATAGGTCTTCTGAAATTTCATACGCTTGCTTACTGAACACAACATCCGACAGTTAAGCATCCAAACAGGAACCACTTTTAGTACATTATTCAAGCTGCCATTTTCTACTGTATTCTATATTAAGCAAACGTTTTTTATGGCTCTTTACAGCATTGTCACATTACAGCAAACAGACATCTAAGACTACTTTTAGAGAATTCTCACCTGTTTACCCTGTTAGAACCTGCCATGAAATGTCTACAAAAATCAATAACACTGTTTTCATACAGCTACATTAAAAACATACTATACCACATAACTATGTAAATAAAACACCAGTAAGCCTTGAATTCACAGAAGTGATAGCATTAGAAATAATATTGGGGATCTTGGGAAGACTTTCTGTTACCAGTTAAAGTATTTGTATCTAAAAATAACTGTGACCAGAAGAAGTTCTCTTAATGTAGTGCTCCATTTCTCTACTTTACACGCTACTTATACTATGGAACAAAAACAATACTGTCCTTGATTATAGTAAAACATAAGAATGTAACTGGAATTACACAAACTCTCAATTCATACAATTACTAGATGCCTGGACTTTGTCCTTTATCTCATGTCCAACAAAATGCAATGCTAACTCATCATGTTTCTTTGTGCTGTGCACATAACAGTGATTATTCAGTGTTATTTTCTAGTTCTTGTATCAGTTTTATACCGCAATAATGAAAGTGTGTTGTTTATTACAGAATCATAGGCAAGTGATGCAAAAAAAAGTTAAATGACTGTGTTCATATAAAAAAAAACAGGAGAAAAAGATAAGTGACTAAGGCAGGTAGATCTTAATACAAAGCGTATTTTGTGTTCATGCAAATGTCCACCTCCCATGCAGCAGAAAGTAATATAAAGCACTATCTTCAGAAACATGTGCATAAAACTAAAAGCAGTGCAAGAGTTAAACACACAATTATAAATAAATTTTTCCTTAACACTACAGACCAGTTGGGAGATAATACAGCAGAAATAAACCACAGAATTAGTCAAACAAGAAAAGCTACAAATGCTTTAAATTCTATTTGGTGGCACAAAAATATTACTAAAAACAGAAAAATATATATTTATCAAACTATAATCCAGAGCATTTTGGTATATGGTGCAGAAGTATGGACAATCTCTACCAGAGAAATAAATAAAATTTTATCTACAGAAATGGATGTACTAAGGAGGTTAGCACAAAAATCAAGAATGGAAAGAATAAAAAATGAACATATAAAGGAAATAATGGGAGCAAAAGGGAAGCCGGACATCATAGACATCAAAGAGAAGAAAAGACTACAATGGTATGGCCACGTCAAAAGGATGCCAGAGGAGAGAATACCAAAATTAATTATGGAATGGATACCAAGGGAGGGAAGGAAAAGAGGCCGTCCAAGAAAAACGTGGATGGAAAGAGTACAAGCAGCCATGACAACAAGAAATTTAGAACCAGAACAATGGAGAACCAGACAGGAATGGTGTTTGGTTTCCAGAAGACAGTGACAGCTGCTAAAAAACCAGACAGATAGATAGAAAATTGACATAAGTGTTGTCATCAACTACAACAAATTTTATTAATCTTGTCAATATGTGCTTTCTGTTGTGCGTATTTGAACCCAGGATAGGTGTTTTTAATTTTGATATTTGAAAATTTTGGAATTATTCAAATTTAAAACATTGCTTTTTCAAATACATATTGGCATTACATTTTATTAATTAGTGTTTTAAATTCTTGTATTTGTTAATGACACAAGTTTGACTAGCTGTAAAAATGTTTGTATAATTCATCCCGTTGTGGTATATCATATTAAAATTGACATAAGAGTTGTCGTTAACCACAAAAAATTTATTAATCTTGTCAATACATGTACTGTCAAGACTAAGACATCCAACAGTACTGGCTAGATATCTGGTCAAACGAGGTAACTCAAAATCAAACAGCAAGTTGGATAGCTGAAGAAAAAAGCAGAACTCAGCATAATGAACACATGTAATAGCCACATTTAACAAGAGAGCGGCTGACCTCAGTTGTAAATAAACCGCATAACTGAAAAATATCTCGTAACGATCAGATACACAATTACTGGCCAAAGAATTTCCCAACACTCATAGTAAATTATTACAATACCTACAAATGTTCATAAAGAAACCAGAAACCATGCCAAAGTTTCTTACACAGGGACTAACTTACCTATGACCTAAAAATGGGGACACTGTAAATACAGCAAACTACAGATAGTAATGTGTCTCTTTACAACCTACAAAGTTTTAACTGCACATATAAGTGACAAGACATACAACCATTGTGAACGCTATAATATCCTAACATAACAACAAAATGGCCCAAGAAAAACTCGCAGAGCTGTGAGGAACAACTTGTGGTGAATTTGGTAGAAATTAAACAACACTGTAAGATGAGCTATAATATTTACACAGCTTATATTAATTATCATAAGGTGCATGATTCTGTACACCACAGCTGGTTGTTAGAAGTACTGAACATATATAAAATTAGCCCCAAAATTGTTGACTTCCTGAAAGAGATCATTCCTCATTGGCAGGTTACATTGAAATCACAAGTGAAAAACAAAAGCAATTTCATCAACCCTATATGAATAACCAGAGGAGTATTCCAAAGGGACTCTCTAATTCTGCTGTGGTTTTGTCTGGCACTCAATTCTCTCTCAACTTTTCTGAACAATAAAAATGAGGATACACAATAACAAAGCTGCAAAATACCATGCATCAACTGTACATCTACTCTTCAGGGATGATGTTAAAACATACAGCAGCACTACCCAACAACTAAAATTAAGTTTAAAGCTTGTGGAAATGCTTAGCAAGGATATCAACATGAAATTAGGGTTGGAAAAATGCAAAACACAAAGTATCCAGGGAGGAAAAATGGCAATATCCAAATACAAAATGGAATATGGGGAAATAATAATAGGAATGCAGGAAAAAGATACCTACAGGTACTTGGGCATAAAGCCAGCTCGACTAATAGAAGAAAAAGAACAAAAGGAGGACTAATGACAAAATACCAGACTAATGACAAAATACCTAGACAGAATTCAATTTGATGTGTATTGGACCGTGCATCGTTGTGATAACTGAAGAATAAGAAACAACTAGATGCTACTTACCGTTTTATTATACTTACGACAGGCTCAACATGTTTTGGGCACTGTTATGCCCATCATCAGGAGCTCACGACTATAGTGCTGATTACCACATTGGCTGTCCCGTTCTGTAAAGATGGACGTAGTGGCGTTGATGTAAATTATGGTCTTTGTGGTTTTATGTTAGGTGCAAAGTGTTTGCAGTTTTTTGTTATATGGTCATAGTTAATAACATGTTTATATTATTTTAATAACTGTGATCTTTTGTGTGTAGTGGCCATAATGCAGGTGGGTGCACTTGTGTATGGTGAGTTTCTTTGAGGGTAGTGGATTTGTGAATCGATGTATTGTTAGTGTGTTAATTAGTGTTGTGAATCAGAAATGTACATACCTTGGGTTACTGTTGGTTGGAAGTTAGGTGCAGGCAGGCTGGATAAGTGTCGGGGAGGCAGGCTATAGCACAACTGGTCCTTTCATGAGGTGTGTGGGGGGTGGGGAGTGAATGGCCATCTGAAATAGCAGGTTTAGTTCGCCTGGGTATTGTTCCAGAACATAAACACATTATTAACTATGACCATGCGACAAAAAACTGCAAAAACTTCACACCTAACATACACCACAAAGACCATAATTTACCTGAACACAACCTCATCCTTCTTTACAGAATGGGATGGCCAATGTGGTAATCAGCACTATAGTCATGAGCTCCTGATGATGGGCATAAAAGTGCCTGAAACATGTTGAGCCTATCATAAGTATAATAAAACAATAAGTAGCATCTAGTTGGTTCTTATTCTTCAGTTAACAGAATTAAATGTCTCAAGAACACTAAATTATATGGGAAACATAGGTAAAAGCAATAAATACCTATGTTGTCCCTTTACTTACATACTCATTTCATATCATACATTGGACAGAGAGGGACATAACAGGAATACAAAGAAAAACAATCAAGTTACTTACCAGCACCATATTTCATCATCCAAAGGCAGCATTTCAAATGCTTACTCTCCCGAGAACTTACAGGGGCAGGGGGTTAATTGATATCAATAATTTGCTAAATAAACAAAAAACTATACTTAAAGAGTGCTTTATCAAAAGACAAGATATATTTTTATTACATCGTGCAATAGTAAATGCAGATAAAAATTACTCACCACTTAATTTATCTGGAGAAGGCACATTTGTGGTGACACCTGACAGGGAAAAGTGGATAGCATTGATCCAAAAAGCACTCCATGGCAAGCATGCACATGCCTTAACCCAACCACATGTCGACCATTATCACATTGAATGCTTGGTTGATCTGGGATGGGCTTTTCCCTGCAACGGAGGGTTTTAAACGAGAAATCCAGGACCATGTGTTTAACACTAAAAGTAGAGAAAATCATTATAAAGGATAGCACCATTGATGATTCATGCAGACGATGCAACTCAGCTGTAGTAAACATCCAACATGTTATATTTGAATGCCAAACATTAGCACAACTGGACTACAAAGCCAGATATGATAATGTTGCAAAAATATTGCACGTGAAATTGTTTACTCTCTACTGAATGAAAGTAACCCCTACTATAAGTACTGTCCATCAAAAGTCTTAGAGAGTAATCTGGAATGTTTATACTGGGACAATGGATACTTATAAAACTGTCTCCCATAACCGCTCTGACTCTTTGAGAAAAAACATATTTTATTTAATGACATGAGCATACCTAATTCAAGTAATGTGCAAACTGCTTATAACAAAAAAAAAAAGAGAAAATACACACAATTAAGCATTGAAGTGAAATAACAGTTGCAGGTAGAAGCAGTTTACACCTTACCTGTCATTACATATGCAACAGACGTCATTCCACATGCACTACATGATTTCCTCAAACAACAAAGCTTACGGATTTGCTCTATGTGACCAAACAAAGATCTGTAATCTTAAATACATGCAATGTAGGAAGTTACTAGATGACCACAATGCAGCAATAGGTAATATATGTACTTACTTTCACCTTTGTTATTAAACACATGTGGTGGTATGACACTACCATGTTAAACACGAGATGATGATGATGATGATGATCATGATGACGACAATGATGATGATTATTGTTGTTGTTGAATAAACAAGTGCAAACCAAAAGAACCATTCCTAACAATAAACTGGTCATCATAATCCGTCATAACGAAAAAAGAACACAAATGTTAATAGATGTTGCAATTTCTGGAGACAGAAATGTGACTAAGAAAGAAGCTGGAAAGATTCTAAAATATAAAGATATTACAAAAGAAATTCCATGCATGTGTAATGTGAAAGAAGAAGTGATACCAGTAATAACAGGAGTGACTGGAACCATCTCAAAATCACTCAGACAGTACCTGAACAACATACTGGGAAAGCACGAAATTAAAGAACTGCCAAAAAAAAAGCCATAGTGGGCAGTGCACACATTCTATAGAAAGTATTAACATACAAGTACAAAATATATTTCATGTGTGAAATAACATTACGTGTAGCACAAATTGTAAATACAAAACAGCTACAACACTATATACCCTAGAAACATGATTTGTTTCAGGTATATATTGTAGACATTGCATACAGAAGATGATGATGATGGTGGTGGTGGTGGTGGTGGTGATTATGACGATGATAACCTCCCCAGTGGGCAAAGCCTTTTTGAAGGTTTAGGTTAAACTGGGTGGGTAAGATTGTATGCTCCAATAAAGCTGAGGGCTATGCCAGTGGTAGCATAGCTACCGGCAGGATCACCCAAACCAGACAGGTCTTACCAGAAGAGCCAAATGAGTGTCCCACAACAAACCTCTAGGGGTAATCTTTGGAACAAGGGGCGTGATGATCTCACAGACCCAGTTTCTGTACCCATTCAACTCTATCGAACAGAATCACCCGAGGAACATTCAGAAACCCTTGTAAGTGACGGTATGCCAGCCAGTGGTGACCATCAGCTGAACCAGCATGCCACGGTAAGGTCTCAGCCCAAAAATGCTACAACCTAACATACTGGTCATTGTAGAAAGACATTTCCACCTATATCTACTGCTTCTCAGGCAGGCGATCCACTCTTGCCTGAGAACACCTTAGCACACGGGCAGTGCAGATATATGAAATGAAGAGATGAAATACATATTTATAATGTATGCATATTATATACATACAAAATCAGAAATTGATTTTATAGCATATAGAGACTAGCTGTGCAGAAAATTCATAGAGAAGTACCCAAAAACCAACCTCTGACCAGTGCAGGGGTATTGAACACAACAACCTGTTACTTCCAGCAATACCGGAATGAATCAGTTCTGAACTTGCATTCGGCTTAAACAACAAATACTTCGGCTTAAGATCCAGAAGAAACACCATATGACCAGGCCAGAAGTTCACAGGAAAACGAAATGGCTAACAGGACAGGAAGCTTCAAGGAAACACAGTAGAAGACCATAGAATCTTTGAATATGAGATATATGAAGGAAGTCTGGCAAGTTCAATTCAAGCACTTAATGGTACTAATATGGGAATGGAAATGTCAGATATTACAAGGAAAGGTTTACTGAATAACAAAGCTGAGGTAACAACATACCCTACAAATGATGAAAACATGAAAAACTGTCCACACACACACACACACACACATGACTAATGACAAGATTGAGGGATTACACTATATATTCCTGAATGGGTCACAAAGAACATCATAAACATCATTTCTTAAAAAAAAATCACTTATTATTACCCCAGCATGTTTCTTTCCACTTTACATGGGCACCTTCAGGGAGTATTGCTTCATATCATGTAATCAAATAACAATATGATGACCATGTAAAGTGGGTTGAAACATTTTGAGTAACAACAAATGGTTGTTGATTTGACAGATGGTGTGTACACTGTTGATACTTTATAATGTCTTCATTAGAAGCATACTTGGTCAGACATGAACACTACTGGACTTCAGACCCCTGACTTCACTTTAGCCAGGTGTGGAAAACCAAAAAGGGTCAACAACTATGCCTTGAAACATATCTACAAATGTCAACTCTAATATACACAAACAACAGAACTATAGTCAATATATCCACCAAAAAATGCACTTAATTAAGGACAATACATAACAAGTATTAAGCTCCTACATGTTTCAGCAAATGGCTGCCATCCTCAGGGAGTTAAAGTGCAAGTACAAGTATAGTGTACAATACACCACTCAATATGACACACAATACATGCTGTACCTGGATGAGATCCCTCTGGATTACAAAAGAACAAGGCAGACTTTTGTACACATACTCCTGTCATAACTTCAAAAACTATACACTTATACTTGAAACTGCTCACTATTGCATAATTTTAATATCACAATATTGCAATTTTTATATGAATCAATTTTTTGTATCTTTTAGATTAAAATTTTAAACACTTCAATATGGACAGTGTAATACCTAGATTAGTGTGCTGGGCTGATATTACTGTGTTTTATAACTCTCTGAGAATGGCAACCCGGTGCCAAAACATGTAGAAGTTTTAATACTTGTTATGAATTGTGTTTTATGAAGTGCATTCGTTGATGGCTATATTGATTGTAAGAATATGCACAGTATGAGTGGTAAAAAACAGATCTATACATCATAACATGCAATTACTAGCTACTATTTCTTTATGCATGAAAAATATTATAGGCCTATATTATGACATATTAATCTTAGGAACTTCTTAATCTAATTACGCATTAACTTCATACCCATTTGGTGATTAAGAGACACTAACAGGGAAAACAATTGAGAATCTTATGCCAAGCCGCAGTTTACACTCCTCTAGCTCAGAGTACAGGAGCAGCAGCAGCAACAGGTCTGTGGATAGTCTGGTGCATAAACCTTGTTCTCATAGCCACAAAGCCAAAATTCACCATCACATCCCTTCCATTCATAGTGGACTGATGTTATGGGAACTACACGGACCTGCTGGCGCTGAAAACAAAAAAGAATTCTAATATATTACATGACATTCATGATATGTAGACAAAATTTGGTTCACGAAAAAAAGGATTTAATACTCAATAAGTAGTACAACCTGGGCCAAAAAGGGGCGTTTGCAATTTTCCAGAACCTACTACTAGGACCAAGAATGACAAGTAGTACAGCTTTCTGCCACTATGGGTCATAGTATCACTACCTTCTGAGTTAGTCTAAGAAGTTTTGCAGGCACAATCTCTGCCCTGATTCTTGACAGGTGTTTATTGCTGAGCATGTTAAGTTTAATACACAACATTCTAATGGCTTAATAAAATAAAGAAACAACAATTGCACGAAGTTTTACTTCAACTTGAAACAACAGTTTTGTAAACATGTGAAGCCCCAGAACAGCTTTTAGTAACAATGCCATGGGAAAAATTGAGTGGTTTTCTCAATTCAAAAGTGGGGAACTTCACTGATAAATCCTTCCTCAATATACCAGGTTACAAATTTTATCACGCAAATCACCCGGACAACACCGCTCATGCCGGAACCGCTATACTTATCAAGAGTACCACTAACCACTATCCATTGCA
>Ga0123352_10002831_pt1 | contig 24632 bp, 18 predicted proteins | sample TergutLab28metaG_FD_89700 | JGI IMG/M metagenome (GOLD analysis project Ga0123352, IMG submission 89700) | Labiotermes labralis P1 segment gut microbial communities from Petit-Saut dam, French Guiana - Lab288 P1 | ecosystem: Host-associated > Arthropoda: Insects > Digestive system > Gut ...
AAACTGCTTGGGAAAAGTAGCTGCAAGACAGAAAAAAATTGAGAGCTTCCTGACGGAATTATGGAGCGTCGGGTGTGGACTGGATTCATCTGGCTAAGAACAGGGACCAGTCTCTGCACCTTCTGAAGAAGGCGATGAACCCTCAGGTGCCATAAAATAAGGACAGTTTGTTGTGTGCCTGAGGACCTATTATATTCCCAAAGACTCGGCTTAATCAGTTCACGTTTCACGGCCACTCTTGGTAGTTTGATTATCTTTTCTGGGGGGAGGGGGGGGGGGTTTCCTTACCTTATAGTGGTAAAATTTTTCGAAGTTTTTGGGGAACCTCCTGCCTATAATTTACGTGTGACTCAGTCGTTTCAAGTGGACGCTGAAGAGAAAAGAAGGATTGATATGCGTCGAATATACAGGATGGTGTAAAGCAGTCTGACCAATCACAGCTCGAGAAGGCAGGAATAATGTTTAGTATTGTCACGAGCAAATGGGAACTAAGATGCAAAAGTGTGGCCCTCTCATCCTGGACTCAGCAGTGGAATATGCGACACATAATGCTGACGGCGACTGCGGGAACTTCACAAGCTGCCAACTCTTCAGCAATAAAACATTACTATCCATCAGGGCCAATAATGACACTTTCCAACATCATAAGAATCTAGGTCTTACACTCACCACAAATAGTTCACTAAAATCCAACATTAATGTTTTACTCCACTGTTTTTATTGGATTAGGATGGGAGAGAGGCCTTGTATAATATTCTGATTGTGTTTGGTATTCCCATGGAAGTGGTAAGGCTAATAAAAATGTGTCTGTCTGAAACGTACAGCAGAGTCCGGGCAGGCGAGAATTTGTCTGACATGTTTCCTATTAGGAATGGTTTGAAACAAGAAGATGTTCTATCGCCATTGCTTTTCAACTTTGCTTTAGATTACGTCATTAGTAGGGGTCAGGTGCACCAGGATGGTTTGATATTAAACGGTACACATCAGCTTCTGGTTTATGCCGATGATGTTAATATATTGGGAGGTAGCGAACATACTATATAGAAAAACGCAGAAGCTTAAGCTTTAGCAGTTGCTAATAAGAAGGTGGGACTAGAAGTGAATGCTGATAAAACTAAGTACATGGTCATGTCTCGAGATCAGGATGCAGGACGAAGTCGCAGTATAAAGATTGATAATAGTTCCCTTGCAAGGGTGGAGGATTTAAAATATTTAGGAACAACCTTAACAAATCAAAACTCTATTCAGGAAGAGATTAAGAGCAGATTGAAGTCAGGGAATGCGTGCTATCATTCGGCGCAGAATCTTTTGTCTTCCAGTTTGTTATTAAAAAATTTAAAGATTAATATATTTAAAAAATTGCCTGTTGTTCTGTATGGGTTTGAAACTTTGTCGATCACATTGAGGGAGGAAGGTACGCTAAGGGTTGAGGAGAATATTTGGGCCTAAGAGGGACGAGTTAATAATGGAGTTGAAAAAACTACATGATGATGAGCTTAATGATCTCTACTACCCACCAAATATTTTTCGGGTGATAAGATGGAGAAGAATTAGATGGGCGAAGTCTGTAGCACGTATTAGGGAGAGAAGCGGTGTATGCAGGGTTTTGGTGGGGAAACCTGAGGGAAAGAGACCACTTGGGAGACCCAGGTGTAGATGGGATGATAGTATTAAAATGGATCTTCAGGTAGTGGACTGTGAGTTTATGGACTGGATCAGGCTGGCTCAGGATAGGGACAGGTGGCGGGCACTTGTGAATACTGTAATGACCCTTCGGGTTCCATAAAATGTGGGGAATTATTTGACTGGCTGCAAACCGGTTAGTTTCTCAGGAAGGACAACATGGGATCCCATAATGTCCCATAATATGCGCACTCACTGAATTCACCATGTGCGTATATTAAGTACTGGCCTGAAGATGGTTCGCTAGAACCGAAACATGTAGCCGAACTATGAATTATTGACTATATATTGATGTTGTGTTTGGCTGAATAAATCACCTTATGAGCATTGTATAACACATCGGAATGGCTTATGTAAAAAATAAATAATGCTTTTTTTTGTCACTGTGACAATTTCTGCGCAAGGAAGAACACTTCGTTTATCTGCCAAATGAACATTGAAGTAGTCGCCACTAGACAGAAGTTTGTCCTTCTCGGCTGCAGGTACAACCAGGCATTTGAAAGAAGTTACGAAACGTCCGCGATCACGTCCGTAAGCTTCTCAGTATCATCCCAAGTTGCGTAGCCTTCCAATCCGGCCATACTCCAACAATCCCAACAAACAGCATGCATTCAGTGGTGTTGTCTTTATCTTGCGTCTTTGTTAATGCAATTTTCTTTCCCAAGTTCGCAGTTAGGTACAACACGGCTCTGTTTTCCAACATGTACGTAGGAGATGGTGTTGTTTCCATTCAAAGCGGCCCACTTACACTCTGAATCCTCCTGTTGCGGTTCCCATACAAGGTCCTAGAGAGGCTCTTGTGGGCTCACAACGGAGAAAACCGCAAAACCACGTGGGGAGGGACTCTCGAGATTAAGCAAATGTACAGCCTCTAGCGAAGCTACACAGCATAAACTACACAGAGAAATAGTGGATAATGTGTGAATTAAATAGTGATATGACTTTTATAAAATCGGAACTGCTATGTAATTCTAGGAATGTCACAATTCTACAAAAATACTTAGAGAACGCCCAAAACTACTCTTTAATCTGATCATGCTTCCCATCAGCCTTTCCTCTAAGTCACGTGACCGAAGAGCATGCCTATTTCTTCCACTGATACGTCATATTTAAAGCCTAATGCCATACTTTTGCACTAATTTAAATATCATCTTCATATCCCATAATTATTATTTATTTATGAAGAACTATTGGTGGTTTATTTAGCGACTGAGGATACAGGACTACAGCATCGAAAAAGACAGAATGATTAATAAATCATTAATTATAATTAGGACGAAATTGAAAATACCTTGGCCTAATTTTGGGTACCATTCAGATTTTTTATAGTCGCTGAGAAAAATCACGAAGCCTTCATTTAAGTTGCCCATTCCCCAGGTTTGAAGCCAGAAATTCCCGAATGCCAAGGCTAAGGCAGTTGTCAAGCTAGTGGCGCGCCCATGTGGTCATAGAAGTTTATGGAAGCTGACTGTATGCAGCAGAGTTCTGTTCTAGAAGCTGCACGTCTGACAACTAGTCAAGAAATCCTCAGCCGTTTTACGGAATACGAAGGTTCATGATCGTTTTCAAAAAATTTTGTAACTGTACACTGCTCAGAGGCACATCAATCCAGACCACAACTTCAAACCCCTATTTAAGATCAGTGTAAATGTTATTCTTTCACCTCGGCATAGTTCAGTAAGGGTTCTCTTCTCCCTTCTTCAGATTTCACCACCGAATGGATGCGCTATTGTTACTAATATTCCTTTAGGTGCCTGAGTTACGTTACAGAGAGCCACACAGTTTGTTACATAGTAGGTTTCGACGAAATTTCAACCTAATTACATGTTAAACAATCCTTAATTTCATTTTCTGTTGAACAGACTGTACCGTCTTTTGAACACAACAGACGTAGCAAAAAAATACCCTTTATAAATCCCATAATGATAGTGGTAAATCCACTTTGGCTCTGCCCTACCTGGTCGCCAGTATTTGTTGTTTGTTGTACCCAATAAGGTGCAACGTGTTGGGAATTTACATAAAAGCAACAACTTAATGTAATTCCTCTGCAGTATTCCACTTACTACCTAACTAGGCCCTGCTAGATCCATATAGGATTACTTGTAACCTGCCTTTAATTACTAGGAAAGGTGTAGGCAGAGAGCGTGGATTAGGCTTGAGTGTCCAGCACTGGTAGAGCACTGACTCGGCCCTGGAGAGGTCAGCCTTACCAGCGTCCCAGGATCCCTTCAGGATTTCGTAGTTGCATCCTCTTGTGACCAGATGAAAACCAATTGTAAGCACCGGGTTTCAACAGACTCATTCATCGAAGAGTTTAACAAAGTACTTTGTTGTTCACGAATACGAATTGTTATTAGTGATACAGAAGTGTATCTGGGAAATTGCTTAGTTGGATACAGAAGACTATGGATTACAATTCTAACACGGTGGCAGCAGAATATACAGGTGCATCACAATCATCAAATATTTCTTACCCAAACTGCATAGCTGAAACTGGATCTACAAACTGGAGGGAACGAAAGGCAAGTGGATGGGTGACTGGATGTTGAAGTGAGGGAACAGATAGTGTCTTGGCTGGAGCACTGAATGGTTAAATGAAGTTTATATGGACTGATTGATTGATTGATTGATTAGTGGAAGGACTAATGGAGGTTGGTGGGAAGACAGATAGGTAAACTGAAGGAATGATTTAATGACAGATTAATTGATGGGCTGGTGAGTGGATGGTTGCTTAACTGGAAAAGCAATATAAGGGCAGTTGAATTGTTGAATGGCTTGTTGAAATTGATGTTGATTTTGTATATATGGACTGAGTGGTTGATTTCTGAATGTGCAGAAGCAAAAGCAAGTGGATAAGAAATTAGAATTATAGCAGCATATAAAGGTTTATAGTAGGACTGAGAGATGAGTGGCTACATCGCAGCTACCTGGAGGTACGAATGGTTGAATGGATGGATGAAACTGTAATCCACTGACCGCAGTTCAAATTAACAAATATACATCGCTAAGTCAACTGCTGAGTCCCTGTGACAAATGAGATAAAACAGGTTCTGAGAAGAGAAAAAGAATGACGTCGCTAGAGGACGGCACGCGTTTGAACAGGTAGATACAGGAACTGAGTACATCAGGGATCCCCTTGCGACGAGCTCATGTCAGGAGTTTAAACAAAAGCCCGGAATATGACATGAGGAGGAGATGATTAGAAGAGGGACCCCCCGTGGGGGTCTCACAAGTTTGGTACTAGATCTGAGGAAAAATTCAAAATCGACAGTACGAGTTTTTTGTTTGCACAAGTTCATTGTTATGGGAGTCCCTTCCCGCTTTCTCCGACATTATTGTGCACACATGAGGAAGTCCTCTCCGAAGCTGCAGTACCGGAAACGTCATGCATAAAATATAGTGATGTCACCGTCTCTTACATGTAACTAAATGGATTAAAACTTCTGACATGGGAAGAACAAATCTTCTTAGCAATATTATGAATAAAATGTTACCGGACGAGCAAACAAAGCTGGAAGAAACGCTATTGTTTGTTTTACTTCTCTTTATATACACACCTTATGGCTGTAGTTTCCATAGACGGTATTTCCTCCGATTTACCACAGTCTTTGATTACTGATGTTTCATTCATAATAAGAAATTATGCTGCTGACTGAATAACTAATGTTACCCGGTTCACCATCTTCCTGCTTACTTCACTAAGACACTTGTTCATCGACCGAGTAATTATTCCAGTAACTTATTAATTAAATATTTCACAGATGACTGACATATAACTAAGTAGCTAGCAACCCAACCAACGAACCAAACGATGCACTCATGAACGCATTAACTGAGTGACCAAATAAACAGAAATCCAGCCCAATAACTAATTAGGCCTAACTAACCATAACTGCCAGATAAAAAAACCAATAAACAATTAACCTGTTAGCGCTGCGTCATTGAAAAATATACAATTATGGAACAGCTGTAGATATTTTAAAGAGTTCCTGAGTCCTCATCTTCATTACAAGCATCGTGCAGGCAGCCACGTACAACATTAAGTTAGGGTCGTCAATATCATGCGTATAGGCGAATGACTTCCTTGCTAATATAAGGAAAACCAGGATTAAACGAACTACGACGAAAATTATTTATCACCCTATAGGTGTGAAATTAAACAAAATATGCCGAAAATTATTTATCACCCTATAGGTGTGAAATTAAACAAAATATGACGAAAATTATTCATCACCCTATAGGTGTGAAATTATCTGTTAAGGTGAGAAACGAGAGAATGAGCCTAGATTTTATATCTTCAACAAATTTTACGTGTGGCATCACGCGACTTGTGTGTGTTAATACGGTTCGTAATTTGGACGACAGGTTTCAGTGCTATAGGCTCAGTCACCAGACACAAACTAGAATAGAAATTTCACCGTACACGTAAAACAAATCAAAGACCTGCCAACGACTGGATCTATTTGTATTGAGTGTCAGTATTACTTATCTTACTGATATTACTGCTACTTTACATATATATATTACAATCAAGGACATAAAATGTTTAAAATATTTAGGGAATTATAACTAATACATATTGAATTCTAATCGTATTCGACCTAGGTACTGCTGCGAACTGCATTAAGTTTATCGCAATTCGTACAGAAATTTATTAACTAGGAATAAAATGAATACTATAATTAGGATAAGATTTTATTTTTTTTATCAGCCCTGCAGGACACAGACAAATATGAATTTATGTATTCTTTCCAGTAGACATATTCTTTATAATTCTAAATGCGCAGACTAGTGACACGTATTGGAAAATGGACAAACTTGTCGTAATTTTGAAGAATACATGCACAATACTTATGTTTCTAAGAAGGAAAGTTCTTATTCGAAAGACACATTTATTTATATATATATATTTATTTATGTGTATCTTTATATGTAAAAGGTAAAGCAGCCCCATTACAGGCCTGAACAGGCCCAGAGGGTTCCAGGAAGTTAAGTTTCCCAGATTTCGTGACAACGGCACAGGACGGTGGTAAGGTTGTCAGCCTTACGCACAGCCCAATGTAGAGTTTGTTAATGCGCAAATATTTTGAGAATATATGAAAAATGTTTTTGCTTAGTCAAATAAAAGGCAGGACAAAGGAATACCTGAAGCACAACACACAAAACCGCAAACAATTTAGGTATACAAATTCATTTAGCAGTTGTTATAACACCGTGAAATAGCAGAGAATTCAAAATAATAATGAGGAGGAAAACCACAATTTAAAGTTATTTAACCCTTGAATTTTCTGTTTATTGTCCCGCGCATCGCTGACCTATATTAATAATTTTCCAACGAGATGCAACACAAAACAGTCTATTTGTTATTTTGCAAGTTCACTCTACATGTTTCGGGTGCCAACTGAACCCATCATCAGGAGTACACAAAACTGTAACTACAGCCTCCGGTATCGGTCATATTTTTTGTGCAGCTACCTCCCTCCAACGTGGCCAAGCTAGCTTGGCCACGTTGACTGTAGTTACAGTTTTTTGTACCCATGATGATGGGTGTGGTTGACACCCGAAACATGTACAGTGAACTTGCAGAATAATAAATAGACTGCTTTGTGTTGCATCTCGTTGGACAATTATTAGTATTACTTAACCATCTTGCAGCAGTTTGATGTAAATGTGACATTGGAATGATTTTGAAAACGCTCCTGTAAATTTGCTATTATAGCACAATTGTGACGGCAGACAGCTCAATACAGACATATCCCATTAAGGATGTTTCATTCGTAAAGACGGAAGAGTACTTTGCTAGGCCTGTCTGTCTAACCGTCTGTCCATTCTGTAATTAGGAACTATGGAAGAGATATGTAGCCGATGGCTATCATTGCTTTACCTGACGGGATCGTCTAGCAGTAATGTCGCTGCAAGAAAAAGGAAATGCACCGGACGCTCTATCAGCTGTACCTTCCACATAAGTTTATGTACTCGTATGTACATAAGTAACGAGACGTATCTGAGGTGAATGACAAGTGGCGACAGTGCTAACGTCTCACGTTTTGTGGTATTTCAAATTAACACAGAGATGATGATGAAAATTACAAAGATGTGGGACTACCGGACTACATTGTGGCATGCCGGAAAGCTGTAGCCTTCTTTCAGGATACATTTCGCAAACGAAATTAGTGTTATGTAACCCGAAGTTTCATTAACGAATTTACAAAAGCCCTGTCTGAAGCTTGATCAGTCTACTCCATGTCCTAAAGTTCTGTTTGCTGTAATAGCTGTTTCAATACTATCGTGCCATCTATGCCTAGGAATTTCAAGTGGTCTCTTTCTATATGTTTCCTCGTCAAATTCCTGTATGCACTTTTCTCGGCGATACAGACTAAATTCACCATCAGTTTAAAAATTCGTCATTTGATGATTCAAATAATATTTGCTGAGGAGCACTTTCCTTGAATTGTTTAAACATTTGCCTCACAGTAACAGAACAGGCAAGGTTCGTATAACGTAGCATTCAGGCGTGTTCGTGTAACCATTGTTGTACTGTAAAGGCAAAAAGTATTATATACTCTGAGTGCGTGTTTGTAGTCTTAGCTATACAGCATGCAATGCGCATGCGACATAGTCATCTGTGTCTTTGTCCGGCTCTACAGTATTTTTCAACATTATCTCACGAACGGCACGATTTAAAAAAATTATTGAACATAAAATGTGTCTTTTGATTATCTCTACAATCGTCTCTGAAACACTTCTCATTATCCAAAGAACTGAGCGAGATATGATCAAAACTTTATATTCGTCTTCACGTGATGTACCCGTTATTCTTGTCTGATTTTACTGAAGCGTGAATTTTCGCAACTGAATTTCGAAAAATAATCGAATATCTAATTTCATGAAAATCCGACCAGTAGGAACGGAGTTGTTCCATGCGGACAGATGGAAAGACAGACGGGCAGACAGACATGAGGAAACATATAGTCGCTTTTCGCAATTTTGGTTATTAATTTTTGTGCATTCTTATGTGAATCCTGGAGTGTATTCTTAGAAACAGTGGCAAATTAACCTCTACCTTAATCTGATTTGGATTAGAAACAGTTGTCTAAAATTGAGAAGCAATAATCGAATCAGAAGAATCTGTGCTAGATATCACATTCCTTCATTGCCTTTACATCATATCACGTCTTGTGCACTGTCAGTAAGTTCTCTTCCTTTCACCTTCCACTCAGCACCTCTTTTGCGCGCCCTCTCGCCATTTATCTCATTTGCCGCACGCCAAGTCCCTCGAGAATCCCATATACTGCCACTTTCTCCTCTACTCCTTATTTGTAATAAAATAACCCAGCAAATGGTCTCCAAGGAGACTAAAAGATGGCATGGTCCGCGGTGTTGTACCTTGTTTCTTTTACTGTCGTATATACAATCTTTCGTTGTGTTCTTCATAATGGGTGCAGGGTTCACAGGCTGAGAGCCCTCAGTGGCAGTTGTTCAAAGGGGAGTACCTGTGCAACTTTAATTTCAAGTTTCATTGAATTATCCGAATCCTCCATTTAGTGATTTATCACTTTTGTGGTTCCTTACAAGGTGTAAGGGGACATAAGGCGCAGTCTTAATTAGCTTTAATCTGAATTCTTTAATTACGTACGTATGTATGTGTGTATTTATGTATGTATGTATTTATGTATGTATTTATGTATGTATGTATGTAAGTACGTATGTATGTATATATGTATGTATGTATTTATGTATGTATGTATTTATGTATGTAAGTATGCATGTATGTATGTATTTATGTATGTATGTATTATGCATGTACATGAGTGTGTGTTTGAGTATGTATGTATGTATATATGTATGTACGTACGTACATATTACGTATGTATTATGTATGCATGTATTATGCATGTACATGTATGTAAGTATTATCGTGGCGTCCCTTCTTCTCCTTGTTAAAGTATAAATTTTCAATGTTTAAATTGGAAGGCGCTATTATATATTAATATTTCTGACGTAAAACCTGAAATGAAAATATGACTATGAGGATCTAGACATAGACGGGAGATTATGTTGAACTTGTGGTTAATACTGTTAAATAACATATGGCTGTGGGAATTTAAATCTTCTAGCGAAGGAAATGAGCCTTTATCAGGTTTGTATTAATGGAATAATTACAATTGTCTTTCCGAAATAAACTAAACAAACCAAAGTGTTTTAGAGTAAATACGCGTGACACTTCAGACCTCTAATTTTTATCACTTGTTGCAAAAATCATTGTAATTACACTTGTACTTTAAAATCAAATTTTGGCAAAATTAAAAAAAAAAGCGTTCAACTAAACTGACATTCGATAAGGGTTTTGAAAAGAAATACACATTTTCAAATGCTTGTCATAAATAAAGTTTCAGTATTGTCTTCACATTTTCCGCACTGAACTTCCACAAATCACAAACAAATAAGACACGCCAGGTATTTATAAATTTATTACAAAGACACACAGATGGGCTGGGCATGTGGTGCGTATGGGTGAAGAGAGGGGGTGTATAGGGTCTTGGTGGGGAAACCGGAGGGAAGGAGACCATAGATGGGTGGATAATATTAAGATGGATCTCCAGGAGGTGGGATGTGGTTATATGGACTGGATTGGGCTGGTCCAGGATAGAGATAGGTGGCGGACGCTTGTGAGTGCGGTAATGAACCTTCGGGTTCCGCGAAATGTGGGGAATTTCTTGACTACCCGCAAAACAGTTAGCTTCTCAAGAAGGACTCTGCACCGTGGAGTAAGTAAGTAAGTAAGTATTACAAAGACACAACACAAATTCACTTTAGGAGCTTAGTACTCATGAATGAAAGAATCAGCAAGTTTTCACAAGCAGGATGGCAAATTATAATTCTGGGTTCAGTGGTTCGTCTGGTATAAAGTATTTGGCATTCGACATGCGTCTACAGTAAATACAATCACACCTCTACGTGTTTTGTTTTTCTTTTCAGGAGTGAGGCAAGAACAGGACATTTACGTCAGGCTCATCGACTCCGTCACAAAACAGGTAAGAAATGTCACGAATGCACTTTGCATCATGTGAATGGAACTACCACGGGTCTTGTAAAGATGTGGCCTATAAAAGCTTAAGAATTTTGATCATGTATTTACTCTGTCCGAATACAGTCTATCCTTTGTAGTCAAGCAGACAAACATGAGATGGCAGCACTTGCTGAAAACTGCCGATCATTACAAATGGGTCACCTTGTATCTTAGTTGCAGTTAATTTATAGTAAAATTTATGTCTTAGGAACTCAACTGCCCCTTGATACAATAACATTCAGAAAAAATTTAGTTTATGGCTTGCATATTGCTAGTCCCTCAATGCTACACTGAACAGCCCTCTGTGGACATGACTGTTGAAGATAAAACTGTAAAGTTTTCATTTTGAATTTTCAACGTCTCTTACATTTATTTAAAAAAAATTAAGCCTTGAAAGTTAATTTGGTTGACTTACCTTACTTATCTCTCCAAATAGGCACCTCTGATTTTTCGAACTCACGTCTAGTACAAATCAAATCTTTATGCTATACTAAGAGCCATCTATAGTAAATAAATTCTGGGTTATTTGATGCATACATAATGTTAATATTTTATTATTTCGGGAGGAGTAAATTTCGGTTTCGGAAATAATACAGGGAGACTAGTGAACTTACTTTCAGTTCACTAAGAAGTAAGTTTTAAACGTTTTCGCAAAATTGCGAAACGCTACTCTTAACTTCGTCATGTCAGTTCGCCCATCCGTCAGTATTTTTTATGAAGACATAAGTAGGTTTATGACAATATCACGCTCATTTCTTCTTAGTATGAGAAATGTTTTACATAAACGTTGTAGAGAAAATGAAAATAGAGTGGGGTATGCTACAACGAACGATGCCACAACGAACAGTTTTTATCAATAAAATCAGGAAGTTACAACGAACACAGAAGCTACAACGAACGCGGAGGACTACTATCGGCCGACGTTGCACGCGCGTGCGCATGACGTGTCGGGCCTTCCCGTTTTGATTAGAGCGTCAGTCATCATCTATGTTACCGTTTGTAAGGTTCAGTCAACAGTTTAGTTCAGTTATCTGTTTATTTGCACAGTGTATAAAAGTTAAATAAATCAATGTTTTATTATTTTTACTCTTATATTTTTTATTTTGTGTTATATTTTTCTTGTTTAAATTGTTGTTTTGGATGGTAACTTTGCTCTAGGCAGTGGGTCTGGAACGGAATACCCCTAAATACATACATTTCAATGTATGCTAGAACGAACAGATGCTATAACGAACGAGGTTCTAGAACCAATCACGTTCGTTCTAGCATACCCCATTGTACACATTTTATTATAATCAGTATCTCTTTCCGGTAATCGTGCCGTTTATGAGATAAAGGGGAAAAATGTGGTAGAGGCATACAGACCACAGATGACAATACAATACGGCTAATGCACATTGCGTGCTGGATGACTAAGGCGACATACACACTCAGCATAAGCAATACTTATTCCTTTTTAATGACAACAAAGTTCAGGCGAACGCGCCTCAAGTCTGTCTTGTTCCACCTACCGCCTTAAAATTTTGTCACTGTACAGACGTAATATATTTATGAAAATGGGTGACATATGTCCTGTTCCTGTCTGATCATGCCAGTTCCGAGCTCCATTATGCTCTGTCTTTGACATAATAATGTTCTGCGGCCAGAAGTCCTTAGTTCTTCCAAAATCAAGCACTAAATTTCCTCAGTTTTTCGCCAAAGTATCAGACGCTGTTTGCTAAAAGCCATGCTACACAACTGTAAGATACGCGATTTTGCTTTCAATTTCTTTTTATTTTGATTTCCAAAAATATCAAGAGCTCACTGCGGACGAAGAGCACTACATTCAGGGGGTCCAGAAAATCTGCCGAGTTACTAACAATTGTAGTACCCTAGTCCTTAGTTCAAAAATGTCGAATCCGTATCACAGCGATGGAGGGCAAAGAACAAAAAGACAAAAATATGGAAGTCGTGGTTTCAGAAGAGGATAGGGATGGGTTAAAGGTACGGGGTTCTGTCCTCGGAGGAAGTAAGACAAAATGGACTTTTCCTAACTGCTCGTTTTCAGGGCGTGAAGAAGAAATATGAGTAAATTCTAGAAAGTTTTTGACACTATATAAGTAGATTCCATCTCAGTTTAGATAAACAACTGACACATTTATAAGTAAATTGTTTATATTTATTGGATTGGAACTTCTCATTCTTCCATCTCAGAATCTAGTCGGGAGTTGAAATGGGATAAATAACGAGCTTAGAATACTTCATAAACTCCGAGACTTTGCGACACACAATGAGCAAGTATGAAGTTTACGAATGAAAGTATGGGAAAGTTAGGGAAGAATAGACTTAAAGCCTAACTTATAGTAAGTACTAGCCCGAAATATTCTGTAGTGAGAAACATGTAAAAATTTTCGCTTTGAATGGTCCATAAGCAGTAAGAATTTAGACCAGATATTTACAGCGTATGAATGGAAACATTACTGCAGCGCTAACGTCCCATTGGCACGTTATGAGGGACAGATATAACCCTGTTTAAATTATTTGTTTCATAGGTTAATGTTAAGCCGACCCCGGTGGCTTTGCTGCCGCTCGCTTCCTGGTTCACAGGTTCAAATCCCGCCGGAGGCATGGGGTTTATCTTTTGTGCATGTTGTGTTGCACAGGCATATCTTTTGCGACTGGCCGATCCCTCGTCCAGGGGAGTCCTACAGAGTATGTGTGTGTGAATGAGCGTCATTGAGTGTGATCACGTGCAACAATAACCCTCTACACCTACGATGCGTAGGTAGAAGATGTCAGACGAAATGGAAATCAATGATATATAAAGAGTTCTACGACATAATACACGTCTTAATCAAAGGCGTCGTCATCACCTTTCACTGGAATAAACCCACGTAATTTCACGTACTTCCAATTTTTTTTTTTTGCTTTCTTTGGATTCCCTATGCCACTGTCTCTATATTCATAAACGGAAACCCTTTCAGAAATGCTGTAGCCCCTAAAACGTCTATACCTGGTACTTGTCACACCCACTTCTTTGCTTATCGCTGAATCTCTCCCATTCAAGCTAACTGCACACACAAACGTCCGGCAGCATGACGGTTGCGTAGGCTCACGGTTTTCGTGAATTCATTTAAAACGCGCAGGAAAATATCAATAGAGTGCCTAGAACTCAGCCTCTAGCTATTTCACTTTCGCACTCTACAATTCGCACATCGTTCTTATTTTCAGCTACTGACAGCGTGGTTAAATAAGCACTAAGTACATAACACAATACGTGCATTTATCTTTGTTTTTCTTTAAATGATAAATAATACATAAACTGAATTTCTCATGGGCTTCTTTTCCGTTCTGTTTTCTGACCATGTTCTTTTTTATTTGTTGTTGCTTCTTACATCTTCTCCATGCATGCTACATGCCCCGTCCCCACTCATTATTCTTCATGTTAAAACGCTACTAGTATCTGGTGAATGGTAGACATTGCACAACTCGTGATTACGAAGTTTAACTCTTTTGCCATATAAAATTTATACTTATCAATAACTGGACCGATTAATGATCTCTTTTTACGCGCTGCCGCCATATTTGGAGTCAGAAAACGACAGGACGAGGACGGGCCACCAGAGGTTCGGTGATAGTGTTGGGTAATGAAAAATTCGATCAATTATTTTCCGTATCACTGGTGCACCCTCGCGGTCTAAGGCGTGGGTTGCGGCCGTTCGCTTACTGGGATTTCGGGTTCGAATCCCGCAGGGGGCATGCATGTCTGTCTTTTGTGAGTGCTGTGTGTTGTCAGGTAGAGGTCTCTGCTTCGAGCTGGTCACACGTCCAGAGGAGTACTTCCGAGTGTGTGTGTGTGTGTGTGTGTGTGTGTATGTCTGTGTAATCGTAAAGTCTCGAAAATGGGGAGGCCCTGGACCACTAGGGGCTGTTGCACTATAAAAAAAAATCTCCGCCGTACCTGATAGTACATAGCCGGTCCAAGGGACTGACAGACAATTTTATCCCCACTAAAAAGGAACTAAAAATAACATCTACCTGGACCATGCAACTAACGCCACTTATGCAGTACAGAAGTGTCTTGTGTATTATGGGGCAGTATACACTCTTATATTGCATTGCAACTGTTCTCTTCTTACACTGTTGGGGTGGGGAGTGGGGTATGGAAAGTGGTTCGCAGTCGTATCTTCGCCTCTTTGTGTCTTATTCCTTGCGTTTATGTTCAATTCTGTGAGGAGGGGAATTTAATTTTTACTCTCTTTCCACATTCCCCTCTCCAACCTCTCTCAACATTCGTGCTTCGTGATGGACTAAAATTAGATTCAGAATTTAAACACTTTAAGCTTTTCTTCTTCAAGTCTCTACATTTTGTCTGGTTAAAATTCTGCTTCCGACTTTATCTCAATAATGTCATAAAATCTCATTAGATTTTTCCTCCGTGTATTGAAAAGATTTTAATAAGCCACCAGAGATTTTTTAAAAGTAATTTATTTAAGACACAAATTGTTGCTATAGTAGGTATATATTCTCTTTTAAGTAATAAGAAATAATCATATTTCAAATAACGACGGAACGCAAACGGTCTATATTGTAGCCTGTTATGTAATTCGCTCTTATATTACACAGGTTTGCTTCAAAAAGTTAACATTATCTTCCACACAACTCACTCTCATATAAAACACGTATAAAAGGTAAAGGTAAAGTTCATCATAGAACAGGTCGCGAAGGCCCAAAGGAGGAGTACAAGTATAGCTTTACTCTTTCTTTCACTTCTGCGCTAGGTAGGGATGTGTGTTCGACGATTCGCCTCGGCCGCTTTACCCAAGGGAAAGGGACACGGTACCCATTAAATAGAAGGCGGGGTGGGCCCCAGGGCCGGTCTAGAGGGGTGTGGAAAATCTCGCCCTCACTGGGATTCGATCCTCCGTCCATCCAGCTGTAGCGAGTCGCTATACCGACTACGCTATACCGGCCCACATGATTCATTTATAAACAATTTCGAAAACTACAGTTGATAACCAACAAGATGCAACTATTTTTATTTATTTACGTTAATCAGATTTGTATGTTTCGGGCGATGTTTTCGTCCATCATCAGGAGCATATCACTGTAACTACAGCTTCTGGTATTGTCCATCGATGTTGCTGCTGGCTGGTGTTGCGTTTTGGGTGGAATTAACTGAAGTCATCGGTGGACATTACCAGAAGCTGTAGTTACAGTGATAGGATCTTGATGATGGGCGAAAACATCGCCCGAAATATGTAGAGCTGATTAAAGTACATAAATCAAAATAGTTGCATCTTGTTGGTTATCGATTGTAATTGAACTAGCGGTGCACGGAAACACGAACGTTACATTTCGAAAATATCGTGAGCAATAAAATCTGATTTGATATCGGACTATTTTAGAATGACTTTAGAGCTACTTAATTTGTATAACGGTGAGCATTCAGGAGTAAAATATTTACTTATTCAATGCTGCTTTCCAGAAATACGCTGAACAATCTTATGAATGCCGAAATACTAATTTCCATTTTATAAATGCGAAACATTAATTTTTAACACAAGACCCTCAGTAGCATTTTCTGCAACGTACCCATATTCTGGAGGAAAAATGGCCCATTTTTGAGAAATTTTCAGCTTCGTTTAAAGGGCAAGACTTGTATGGAAACACGTAAGGGTATTAGATTTTAAATTTTCGTTTGATCTGTTGGTATAAGAAAGTTTTTGATGAAACTTACTTTAGCACTCTTACGTCTGAACTCTGCCCATTAATTAATGATATTCATTACAATTGTGTACAGTGAAAACTTATTAATTATTACTTAAATAAAATTTATTGCATCGCCAAGGTTCAGTTTGCTATGAGTGGTCACCCCTGATCTCTACCCTAAAACCTGAGAGCTGGAACCTTCAGTATCCTGTCTTTAACAGCAGACAGTGCAATGGGATAGCGCAGCCTCTGTCTAGTCTTCCTTTTCTTCACTTCGCCTGAGAGAAAAGGGTATTGCTACTCTGTGGAACAAGCAATGAAGGGTACTTGCCATTGCCACACTGGAATAAATATTAGAAAAAGAACAGCGGAAAACGTTACGCTTATCTGAGAGGAAGAAAAGACAATGGTGGTTAACTGCCGTTCGAAAGTCGTATAAATGCCAGCCTATCCAGACGAGGCACTGTGTGTGTGTGTGTGTGTGTGTGTGTGTGAGAGAGAGAGAGACAAATAAGATATATATGTACAGAAACTCCTCACAAGGCAAGAGAAAATGGACTGGGTTGCAGGAGACGCAATTATTAGCATGAGAGGAGAATGAAATGATGGCAAACGAGAAGAGAATGCCAAATAAAAAAGACATAATAATAGAGACGCTGAAGTCGTAGCCAATGAAACTGCAATTAAATATTTTAAACGGTGGAGGGGGAGGGCGGGGGGTTCGGGGTAGAAAGTGTTGATTGCTGTAAAGTCATGTGGGCCTGCATAGCTCTGTTCTGCAGAACGGAGTCCACATCAAAATGAAACGGTATTTTTTTCAAGTTATTGTCATGTTTTAGAAATAACCAAAGTAAAACATTACATGTTACAGTACACACTATACCAGAGGCTGACTGTACAGGAAAAATTAACTCCTGATGATGAGCTTCCCGAAAGCTCGAAACATGTAGAGAATGAATGACGACTACCCCTGAAAATAAAGGATAGTCCACAAGTGTCATCGTGTTGGTTATTTTTTTAAACAATTACAATGATGCACGGAACAATGAATGTAAAAATTGTCATACGTCCATTGACACCTTTAGAATTAAACAGTAACACGAATAAATTGAACAAAATTTATGTCTTTTTGCACCGTGTGTTGTAATATAATTATGCATTATAAATCAATAAAACGCATCTTTTGTAACCTAATATTTTAATTTTTAATTTTTTGATGTCTTCTACATGTTTCGACCCCGAGGGTCGATCTTCCGGAAGACGGCTGTATATACATGTATGGTATGTTATAAGGATATGGTCAACATAAGCAGTCCGGTAGATAGCAATATGGAACACACTTTTCTACCTACAAGACTGCTTATACTGATGTATGTACCACACCTTTATATACAACCGACTTTCTGAAGACGAACCCTCGGGTTCGAAACATGTAGAAGACATAAAAAATTAAAGTATCAATTTACTGAAGATGCATTTTGTTGGTTTATATTACATAGCTGTAGGATTAAACAAATTAACGTCTTAATAAACCCGCATCACTGACCAACCAAGTAACTATTTGAAACATAATGTGTTGCAGCTGCTCATGAACATTTCCCACTGTGCAAAAAATGCTCATTATCCTCATAAAATTCACATCATCCTCACAAAATTCTAATTATCCTCACAAAAATCACATCATCCTTACAAAATTCTAATTATTCTCACAAAATCCACATAATCCTCACAAAATTCTCATTATCCTCACAAACTCCACATCAGCCTCACAAAATTCTCATTATCCTAAAAAAATTCACATCATCCTCACAAGATTCTCATTATCCTCTAAAAATTCACATCATCCTCTCAAAATTCTAATTATCCTCATAAAATCCACACCCTCCTCACAAGATTCCCATTATCCTCTCAAAATTCACATCATCCTCACAAGATTATCATTATCCTCTCAAAATTCACATCATCCTCACAAAATTCTCATTACTCTCACAAAATCCACATCATCCTCACAAGATTCTCATTACTCTCACAAAATCCACATCATCCTCACAAGATTCTCATTATCCTCTCAAAATCCACATCATCCTCAAAAGATTCTCATTATCCTCTCAAAATCCACATCATCCTCACAAAATTCTCATTATTCTCACAAAATCCACATCATCCTCACAAAATTCTCATTACCCTCACAAAATCCACATCATCCTCACAAAATTATCATTATATTCATACAATCCACATGATCCTTACAAAATTCTCATTACCCCCACAAAATCCACATCATCCTCACAAAATTCTCATTATCTTCATATAATCCACATGATCCTTACAAAATTGTCACTATCCTCACAAAATCTACATGATCCTCACAAAATTCTCATTACCCTCACAAAATTGGACACAGAATTCTCTCCTTGACAGCTCTGTTATCATTTCGCATTTTATCCTTTGAATGTATTTGCAGTTCTCTCTGTCAGGATTGCCAAGTCGGCATTCCGACAAAGTTTATGCATCTTAAGCGCCTTCGAATAGCCGCGAAAACCGACAATTATACTTGTCGTGCCCGTTCTTTTGTCTGTCCCCCGTACCGCATGTATCAGCGCGGCTGCCACAGGACAGATTTCCTTGAAATTGATAGGGGGGACTTTCATAATTGTCTGGCCAGAAATGCAAATATTATTTTAAAACCGGACAAAAATATGGGCCACTTAGCAGCAGGAGACTCTAAATTTGCCATAGAAGCATTTTTGTGCAATTCTGAGTATGTTTATTTTGCTGTCAGTGACGTGTAGTCCAACAATACACGCAGAAGGCATTGTTGCGTTTCCACTGCAACAATAGTTACGCTAACGTGCTACACTGTTACGTCATACGTACACTACATGTCTCTGTTCCCAAAACGCGCGAAATCCATTCACCACCACAAGAGATTTATCACAAAATGAAGTATTAGAAATAATGGCGCATATCATTACGCTATTTTTTGCGCTGTCCTGTTTTTTTTTTGCGTCCAACAGATCTCAATATCCTCCGTAAATACCTTAACGTCTGTGCGTCCTCCAGAACGAAAGGCAATATTTTTATACAAAACAAGTAAAATATGTAGGGCTTCATCACAAGACGTTCCTAATTATGTGTCGCCTAGTGCTGCCGGTCGTTTAATTGCTAGAAACAGATTAATATTTTCACCGTTGATTGTTGGAAGGACTTAGATTGTATTATTGTGGCTCAGGATAAGGACAAGTTAAGGGCTTTTGTGAAAACGGTAATGAACACAGGAATTTTGTAGAAATTGGGAGAATTTCTTGAATAGCTGAGAAACTAATCGTTCCGCAAGACAGACCCTACCTGATGAAGTTAGTAATTCATCAGTACAAAGAAATTACATTTCATTAAGAGCTGTATTACACTAACTACCTTATATGAAGATTTTTGATAACTGAAGAATAAGAACCAACTAGATGCCACTTATTATTTTATTATATTTCTTATAGGCTCAACATGTTTCGGGCACTATTATGTCCATCATCAAGAGCTCACGACTATAATGTTGATTACCACATTTGTAGTCTCGTTCTTGAGTTAATGTTGTTTGGAAGTTAGGTGCGGTTAGGCTGGCGTAGTGTCCGGGCTGCAGACTGTAGCACAACTAAGAGTCGTGCTATAGCCTGCAGCCCGGACACTACGCCAGCCTAACCGCACCTAACCTCCAACATACAGCAAACCAAGAACGAAACGACCAATGTGGTAATCAACTTTATAGTTGCGAGTTCCTGATGATGGGCATAGTAGTGTCCGAAACATGTTGAGCCTATAAGAAATACAATAAATTAATAAGTAGCATCCAGTTGGTGCTTATTCTTTAGTTATCACAATGATGCACGGTCCAACACACATAAAAATGAAGATTTTTATTCTATCAGTATTTTTCTGAAGTATGCTATGTTTGTGACGCAGTGACAATTCAACTATACAACAGTCAGGCCCACTGCAAGCCCGTCAGCGGCAACTCTTGCCCATTTGTATCCACCCACATGTCTGCAGTGTTTGAAGACGTAATATACTATGGACTCGCATGCAAATCGCACAGTTCCATTAATTGGAAGTAATTTCGAAGCCATTTCGGATGCATTTCCGTTTTTTTCTCAGGTATATTTATTTAGAAGTGAGGCTTGCAATGTTCGGTTACGCGCTAAAAAAAATCCTTCAAATTCATAAAATATTGCATTTATTTCCGAATTATTTTCTTTACCGGAACATGATAGGTAGCGTACTACATTGCGGTTGAATATTCAGGCTATATTTACGTTCATACTTATCTTGCCGCTTTAAGTCTCTTCAGGAGTCGACTTTTATCCAGAACTACTAAAATTATATTATATAAGACACTAATAAGACCGGTAGTGTCGTATGGACCGGAAGCATGGACGTTGACGAAGAAAGAAGAACAAGCTCTGCTAATTTTTGAAAGGAAAATATTTAGAAGAATATATGGTTCTAAATATGAAAAGGGGGAATGGAAAAGTCGGACGAATCGAGAACTAGAATAGATGAGCAAAGGAGAAAATATAGTAAAATGGATAAATTGGCATAGGATAAGCTGGTTAGGTCACCTAGAGAGAATGGAGGAGGATAGGATGCCCAGAAAGATCTTCACTCAAGAACTGAAAGGGACGAGAAGAAAGGAAGACCCAGGAAAAGATGGAAAGAGGAAGAAGAAAGAGATCTTAAGTGCTGGGAGTGAGAAGATGGAGAGTGTTGGTGGCAGATCGGAAAAAATGGAAGGACCTTGTTCGACAGGCCAAAACTCAAAGGGGGCTATAATGCCAATGGAAGAAGAAAAAGAAGAAGAAGAAGAATTTAGGTTCATAATAAGCAAGCAAGCAAACAAGGTATGCAGTACCTAGTGACGCAATACATTTCCTAATTCCCTTAATACTCGTTACAGGCACATAATTAGCTGCATAGATATTATTAAAGTGGCAGAGAAGTATACAAACCACTCTTTATACATTTTGAAATGGGTGTGGATTGTCGTTTGTAGGCTTGTTAAGTGGGTTTCAGGTTAAGTTGGTGCTGCTCGCAGTTTACACGCTCCGCGTTTCGTTTCTCCAGTCGCTCTCCCATCCCGATGAACAGCAGTGCAGAGGGTCATGCAACGCTGTTACGGGGAAACATCGTTAGCGAACTCAACTCTTCTCTTTCGCGCTCCATAAGCGAAACGCGCCGTCTCTTTCTTTCTCTCGTGTTGCCGTGGTAACCGACCGCTTGCCGAGAACAAATGGAGCGTGTAGACGGAGGCACGCGACTTGCTGCTCATTTGTTGATACACTCACTGACACATTCAACTGTGTCAGTACTACGTGCTTTTCCTTCACATTCCGCTTCCGGTTTCTCAGCTAAATTAAATAACATTAAAGAGGAAAGGAAAACACATTTTAGTAGTTCGCGAAATTAACGAAATAATTATGAATAAAGTAAAGACATTATCTGAATTACTCGGAAGTTTAGACTCAAATAAAACGCATCGGCGCCCAAAATTTGAAGGCTATTAAACAGAAAATTGCGGCGACAAATAAGGAAAAAGACAAACTCTAAACTCCATACACAGACGGCAGTTCTCTCGCATTTAGGCAGCAATGGAACGTGACTTATGCAGAACATTAAAGCAAGCTTAAAGGACTGGAGAGTAGTATTTTAACCTTTTAAGGCCCAAGACTTACTCTATGTATCACCAGCTGCAACATTCAGAAATTGTGTGTTCTGTCCACAATGCATTTATGTGTTTTGCGTGGATCTCAGAACAAACAGCGATTATTTCTCTATACAGCATTAACTTATCGGTTTTTATAACCGAAACAGAGAGTGTTTACTGCGCGGTACGGACTGGGTATTTAACCCTTTAAAGGCCGAATTAAATCCCATCTGCCATTTTCTGGCATTATTAGGAGCTCACCATATTCTCCACGTTAGCAGGGTAAAGGTTAAATCAGACATTTACAGCCTTGTCCTTAAAGGTCAAGAAGTGTCGAGATATGTAGCAGGTCATATAGGTTAAGAACATACATATGTATAACGAAAGGAACTGTATGTATTCAGTTAGTGAGAGAAAAAAATTTATTCAGAGAAAAATACAAGCAGTTAGTTAATCTGCTTGAAGATAAAGGACAATAGAACACTTAGATGGCTTAAAAATTCATAACGAAGAGTTGGAACAGGCTTAGCCCGATCACGACCTGTTTTTCACTTTAATATTATCTACACTTCCTCAACCCTGTCCCTCATACTGCCTTTCCTTTTACTTTCTTTCCATCCTTCCCTTTTTGCAACAGGGTTTAATTGGCATAGTTCAGCATTATCGCATTTTAAACTTCTGCGCTCTAAGGTAAAGATGTATGGCAGTATCCATGGCAGTAAATTTGAAAGTAATACGTTGGTATCTGTCCAATAAGTAGCCTAATGTGCGGGGGCAATGGAGACTTAAAGCTCGACTTATGACACTGTGATTGCGAGACGCTCTGGTATCAACATACGTGTTTCGTGTAGGGATATTAAAGCCTGAACCTCTTATGATTTGTGGACTCTGTTCACAAATCAAAGTGTTGTCCCTGTCCACGGTACGAAGGCATTATATGGGAGCAGCACTGTAGTGCCACTCGATCCTAACCTCAACTCTAGATAGAAATGACTGTTCAGCACCACAATCCGGCCGCTTTATCCCAGAGAAAGAACCCAGCTACCCATTTAATAACAGAACGAGTGGCCCCACAGCCGATGTGAGAGGAGAAAAATCTCAGTTTTTCCAGGGTCGAGCCCGCTAGCCCAACCGCTATACCAACTACGTCATCCTCACTCGTGGACGTTGGTTCAGAGGCCTAGCTTATTTAGAATTTCTGTGCCCCTTTAAATCTCGGATTTAACGTTAAGAACTACATATTTGTCGCAGTGTATTTAAGATTTTCTGGAAATTCTCGAATTTAACTGTCACTTTTCCTTAAACAGCGTTAACTGAATGGTCTTTATAAAACAGGCCTCTGTCTATATATTCTCTGTTAGATCGGAGATTCATTTATAACATAATTTAGACTAATTTTAGTGCCTATGTGCTTAATTCCTGTAGTTTTACAGCGGGAATTATTACGAAAGATTAATTATATACTTTAAAGTGTGCAGGGTGGGAGAAATATACACACTCTAAATAATGCCTTTGCACAATACATCAGGGTTTATTAAGGTACATGTGCAATATTATTAGCCTGAACATTAAGTTGTCTGTACGTCACGGCGACTCTGACGTCAGGGCTTATATCGACGAAATTATGCCAATGACCTGCAGCCTACAACTGTTCGCCTCAGGCGCTCCGCTTTGGTACGTGGGGTAATTACAGAAACACCGTGAAAAGAAAAATTTGTGTGGTCCTAGAAGACAGCGTCCCTTTAACCACCAAAAAGGGGTCTCAACGTAACACAAAATGTTGTTCCAAGGATGTCTAGCAAAACAAATATAACATAAATAACGCATAGTATAAAATCAGGAAAAAATTAAATTAAACAAGATTGTTATTGGCTATTCAGCTGGAAAACTATGTTTTCTTTTCTTTTTAATGTGTCACTTTCCTGAAGACTTGTATCTCCAACACCGCTGCAAGAAACGTCCCTTCCATACCCAGAACCCTTACAATAGTGAAACCAAGGATTATATGAAGAAGTAGGTGTATGGTTAAGATGTGGCACGAAAGAAATATGTAAAAAATTTTCGGTGGAAAACCTGTTAAGAAACATCAACTTGGGAGAACAAGAAGGAGATGGGTCGACAAATTTAAAAATATCTCAGAGAAATGGGTTGTGAATTTTAAGATGAAAAGAAGTAACTGTGGGGAGGCAAAATATTGAGTTTTGTTATTAATACTTATGAAACTTCGAGGGGGGGGGGGTTGTTGTTTTTGTTGTGTCAAGTACTGGGGATGAAGATTGTTTACTAGTTGGTTATCTTGTTATATAGGCCTATAATTACTTACTTACTTACTTACTTACTCCATGATGCAGAGTCCTTCTTGAGCAACTAACTGGTTTTGGGCTAGTCAAGAAATTCCCCGCATTTCACGGAACCCGAAGGTTCATTACCGCACTCACAAGCGTCCGCCACCCGTCTCTATCCTGGGCCAGCCCAATCCAGTCCATATACCCA
>Ga0123352_10002834_pt1 | contig 24627 bp, 19 predicted proteins | sample TergutLab28metaG_FD_89700 | JGI IMG/M metagenome (GOLD analysis project Ga0123352, IMG submission 89700) | Labiotermes labralis P1 segment gut microbial communities from Petit-Saut dam, French Guiana - Lab288 P1 | ecosystem: Host-associated > Arthropoda: Insects > Digestive system > Gut ...
ATACAAAGTGTCGTCGAACTGAATGCCATCATTTTCCTTACATAATCGTGCAGAACGCAGCAAGCTTTAACGATGTTGTCACAAAAGTCAGGTTTTACGTCAACTGGTTTATGGAATATTCTCCATTTATTAGCCAAAATTCCAAAGGTGCATTCGACTATCCTTCGTGCTCTTGACAACCTGTAGTTATATATACGTTTCAGAAATGTTAATTTTTTGTTGGGATATGGCCGTAACACATGCTCTGATAAGGCGAACGCCTCGTCACCTACAAGCACAAATGGCATGGATAATCCTTCTGCGTCACTGGGCAGAACCCTGGGATCTGGAATATTAAGTTTATTGCTCTCCAGTAATTTTCCAAATATCGAGTTTTTAAACACATTAGAGTCACTCGGCGAACCGTAGGCTCCAACCTCTACTGATATGAAACAATAGTCTGCATCTGCCACAGCCACGAGGACCGTAGAGGAAAGGTTCTTGTAATTGAAAAATTGGGATCCACTCTCATTTGGCTTCCTTATCCTAATGTGCTTTCCATCAACGGCTCCTATGCAGTTCGAAAAATTTGTCCTCTCGTAGAATTCATTGGCTGTGCGTATCCAGTCATTTTTGTCTCTAGCTGACACATAGGCCGGTTTCAGACATTCCCATATCGCGTCACAGGTATCTCTGACAATTTCACGTACAGTTGTAGCACCGAGAAGGTATTCGTAATGTAGGGAAATGAAACTGTTACCCGTCTCAAGGTTCCTGCAAACAGCATATTTATTCATTATTAAAACTAAAATCAATTGGACAAATGAAGATAAAAGTATTACATCGAAAACAATAGATAGTAGAAATCTTTCAATTTGTTTTAGGAAAGGAAATTCAGGCACGGTGGAGAATCTAAGGACATGTTTCAAGAGGGAGTTAGATTCACAGAAGAATGCGACATCTGGTGAGAGCAGCAGAAAACGTCGTAAATATCTATATTTCGACCAACTGCTATTCCTTTTACCTAACACTGAAGATCGCGAAACGCAAAGTAATTTAAACACTCTAAATGATAAACAGGAATCGAACAATTCGCAAGAAGAAGAAAAGGAACGGCCTCGAAATATACGAAAAAAGAAGCGAACCGAAGTTTCCTACGAGGAATCACTACTGCAGATTTTGCGGCAGGAAAAAATGGACGATACAGATGTAGATGAAGATAAGTGCTTTTTATTGTCTCTACTCCCATCTTTCAAGCAGTTTAACGACGAACGTAAGTTTCTGGCTCGGATGGAAATTCTAAAAATTATACGACACGTCAAACTGCAACAAAATTTGGATAGGTACTCATCTTGCTCCTTGCTTTCCTTTTCAAACTCAAACAGTTTCCTTCACAACTCATCGCATTTTGCATCCAATCCACAACCAGTAACTTCTATGCAGAATTCAGAAATTCTCTCCCGGTACTTGTCCAATTACTCAGTCGAGCCTCAAAGACCACCAGCTTCCACAACTGTCCTCCCTCAATATCATACCAGTCCCAGCCCTATCTCCAGTAACGCACCTCTCCTGCCAGGTGACAATAGGAGTAGTGACGTCTCTTCTCTCTTATTTGTTGGTTCAATAGCGCATATGTAAGCTTTATTTCTTTTTTCATTTTTCTATACAAATTTTGTGACTTCAGTTGTATTAGTATACCTTACAGAGAGTGATATCTGAAATACAGTAATATGCGAAAATAAGTATTTTCTTACCTTAGTGTTACTGCCAATCTCTCTTGTGGTGGCACAGACGGGCGTAGTCGAGTATTTTCGTAAGTAATTCGTGACCCGACGAGCACTAGCAGTTTATCAAAACTTTCTACACTCATTCTGAAGTAGCTGAAAAATTTTCCTCGGCAGTTTCTTAAATCCTCATACAATTTATAAAACTGCCCATTTAAAATTCTTTTTACTGACTACTGGATGCACCCAGTGTCGCTTTTTGCGTCGATCTTTCCTTATTCTAAGCAGAAGAGCACATACACATGCTGTCTCTGTGAAGTCCATTCTGTACTGAAAGAAAAAAAGTTGCCTGTACAAGCAACTTTTTAGTTGCAGTGCGCGCACGGTCACAGCAACTTTTTTTTATCACCGCAACTATTTAGTTGCCAGTGCGCTCCTAGCCTTACAGTGGTATAAAATTGAGAGCACTGTATAATGTATTACATTATACCAGGATTCATGTCGCACCACAATACAAAGCCGTTAGGATTCTCTTTTCCGTTATTATGTATATTTCTACATCAACGCCTCGTTACGGTCATCGGGTTCTGAACTTCGGTACTGGCAATACAAATGCCAGAGTGTCTTCTTTGTCGAGTCCCCTGAGCAAGGTAGTTGTCATGGTACGTCCCGACGAATGCAGGCCCCATACGAGATCAATTTTCACCTTCTGTCGGCACCTTTTACCCTTAAGTTTACACCGACACACCATTTTCAGAATTCATTTTCTTCTGACACTTCCGGGCACATTATCAAAACAATGGTAAAAAGCGAATATCTGTTCCGTCCTGTTCGGACGGATCAATTCAGCTCCCACTGGACGGATTTTCGTAAAATCTTACTGTGAATATTTCCTAAACCGTGTTGACCAAATTCAATTTTGGTTAAAACTTGACAAAACTGACAAACACTTTACACGAAGTCGTACGCACTTTCACATCTTGCCGAAATATTCCTCGGTTGACAAAAGCTTCTAATAAATGTTGTGGAGAAAATCAAGACACAAATGCTACGGTTAAATCCAATAAAATAACACATATAGCATCCACTCTGAACCGATCAGTTCTTTGAAGACTTCGAAAGAAAAGACAAAGTACAGGCAAAACTGTCCCCGTGCATGCCACGAACGGCATGTGAGATGGTCGGAGTCCAGTGATTCAGAAGTGCAAAACCGACATGATGCCTGTGAACATTTCGCAGGTGTTCCAGATGATACTTGCTAGTGCCAAAGTGATTTTCTCAGAAAAGAACGCGACGTGGAGAAGAGCAAAAATGGGCAATTTTTATTTCTGCAGCAATGAGACCCTTCACTTCTTCGTGGAAATCGAACAAAATTCATCCCATGGGGCTATGTCGCCTGTCTCGCATTTCTTAGGCCCATAGCTATTTGAGGGTTCTGCGCACCAGTCAACTTACTGAGGTATTACGGGGACAATTTATACCTCAAGCCAGTTGTTTCAACAAGGCAGAACTCATGCACATTCGGTCACTTCTGCGCGGTAACTCCTGTTTCAACTCATGTGGACTGGGCGTGGCTTCTAAGTGTTGTCTTGCTCCTCTCGCGTGGACAGCCCAGTCTTCATATGATAATGAAATTTGGATGTTAACCAAAGACCGGGTGGGATAATTGTTTACTGCAGACTTGTCACCTCAGATTATTTCCATATTGAAATGTAACACACTTTATACGCTGAAAGTACAAAGCAGGCACAAAGAAATGTCACAATATCATTAAACCCAACCTAACCTACCCTAACACAAGCTAACCTAACCTAGCCTAACCCAACCCACATCGGTAATGACATATTACTCGTGTTTAAACACAAATATGCGTGAATTATGTCATATTGCATCTTATCGAAACTCACAATTGCTGCATTCAATTACGTTACCTGGGGTTACTTTTCTTTGCGCCTGCTTTTTGCTTTTCAGCATACAAAGTGTGTTTCATTTCAATATGAAAACAACTGGAGGTGACAAGTCCGTAGTAAACAATTACCCCGAGTGCTCAACAGCGTTGTAACACAAATGAACAAATGAATACCTCGCGCAAGCTGCACCCAATACGTTTTAGCGCTGTCACACCGGCAGTCCTGCAACACCGCTCTCACCCCAATGTGCAACTAAACTAAACTCCGTGGCCTTAGTCCGCACGCGAACTATCAACACCATCCTTAATTATGAAAATGATATCGCGCACACAGACGAAGTACATATTGATGATGTCTTTTCGCATTAATTCCTAAATAACCTGCCAGCACTCTGAAAGAGAGAGACAAAACGTCTAGTTTACATGACGCCAACCATGCTTTACATACTTCAATACGCTCCGACACTGAGCTTATTTTCAACCGCTAAACGGAACATACTTCGAATTACAATCGAACAAAAAAGAAACATGACACTCAGGCACGCTGCACTACTGCACGGATGTGAAACTTAACAGGAAGAGAAAAACTCGCTTGCCCCGTACATATATGCAGACAAATCGCATTCGCTACACGTCAGGTAGCGTGGCCGAGTGGTCTAAGGCGCTGGTTTTAGGCACCAGTCCGAAAGGACGTGGGTTCGAATCCCACCGCTGCCATATTTTTTATCCTAAATATGAACGTAAATGTAACGTCCAAAGACGTAGCCATTTACCACTTCTGGGTCACAGCCGCATCATACGCTATACATACGCGAGTTTAGTACACGTGTACAACTCTGGCCACGAGCACGTTATTGCACCTTCCGCGCCATCTCTAGCCACAGGAGCGATAACAAATCACACCCTCCGCGCCATCTATTCGCAGAACTTCGAACTGTCAATATGGTACCTGTCGGTATGTGCCGGAAAGCGACGATAGTGCCGTCGCCGCCGATAAAACTAAGCAAATTAGTTATCGAGAAATGCATATCAACAGTGCACCCATCGGCTAGATCAAAATTTTTGAGATACGAAACTTTTATTTGCCTACATCACTTTCAACAATAAAGCCACCGAGCAGATTTTCATAGCAGTAACGTTCCAGACCAGCCCAATGTCTGTTGAATCAGTACAACAAAAAAAACCACACTACTGCTCAAAAAATCCTCTCTCACAGAAGATACATGCAAACAACTACATCCGGCCGGCTCCAGACCCACAAGACTGTTTGGACTTCCGAAGATACATACAGATGGGGTTCCTCTGAGACCCATTGTCAGCAACATTGACGCTCCTATCAACTCTCCAAGTCCTTAGCAGGACTTCTCAACCAACTCACCGGGAATTCGGCATACCATATGAAAAACTCTTTCCAATTCGTACAGATATTAGAATCTCTATGAGTACAACTAGATGACCTAATTGTTAGTTTCAACATGGTGTCTCTGTTTACCAAAGTTTCACTTTAACTCCTCGGTCATCACTTTGAAGATGATGTCCTGGCATTATTCACACACACACTAACATCCACATACTTCTGTTTTGATGGTCAGTTCTACGAACAAACGGACGGGGTAGCAATGGGCTCACCACTTTCTCCGGTAATTGCGAATTTTTTTATGGAGGATTTTGAGAAGAAAGCAACAGAACAAGCAACACATAAGTCTGTAAGGTGGTTCAGATATGTAGATGACACTTTTGTCATATGGCCCCCTGGCCAAGAAAAACTGACAGAATTCTTGAACCACCTCAACGGACTCCACAACAAAATACAGTTTACAATGGAAACAGAGGAAGAAGGCCACCTTCCATTCTTGGTCATTGACATCTACAGAAAAGCAGACTTCGGAAACCCACCCAAACCTATCTCTACTTACACCATAATTCCCATCACCATCCCGCTAACAAACAATCAGTCCTCACTTCCCTGATACATAGAGCTAAAGCTCTCTGTGACCAGTATTCCCTCGCCCAACACCTAGAATTTCTAAACACCGTCTTCAAGTACAAAGGATACAGCCCTCAACAGATACGAGCCACGAAACCAGCAAAACAGACCGCCAAGACCAATGATAAACCCATCTCGACTGCATACATACTGCACACCCAAACAACATATGGCTGACTCAGCAGAATGCTGGCCAAACACAACATCAAAAGTGTTGCCCTACCACCTAGAAAAGTATTCAGCTACCTTCCACCAGTCAAGGATGCATTGGGATTAAGAACATCGGGTATATACAGGATCCCTTGTGAATGCAGCAGGGTTTATATTGGACAAAGCGGTCGATCCATCCAAATCCAAATCAAAGAGCACAATAGACATGTAAGACAGGCTCAACCCAACAAATAACCAGTAGCAGAGCACAGCATTAACCATGACCACATTATCAAACTACAGGGCACAAAACTCCTTTCTGCTAAAACCGGATACACAGATCAGCTCATCAGGAAGCTATTGAATTTGAAGTGCACCCACACAACATCAAGAGAGAAGATGGCCTGACCTAAAGCAAATCTTGGAAATCCTTTCTACACAATTTGAATAAAGGCTGACCAACTAGATGACACTTGCTTTATTATATATTGCTCAACATGTATATATAATAAAGCAAGTGTCATCTAGTTGGTCAACCTTTATTCAAATATCAAGATGATGCACGGTCCAATATGCATAAGATTCCTTTCTACACAAGTTTAAGGAGAGGAGACAGCCACCTAAAACACTATAGTTTGACCTCACCCCGACATGGGCCCTATCTCTTTCATATACCTGCCCATGGCCTCCATGTGGGTCGTTACACTCCACAGCCTGTTTCTGTACTCTGAACCACCCATACCCTGTCACCCTCCTTCTTATCGGCTCAGGCTATTTTCAAGCCAAACCTTTTCCCGTATAAATACTCCAACTTTTCTCAAATCTGGTCATACTTCATACCTACCTGCCTATGAAGGTGGAACAGAGTGTTCTGAAACGTCGGCATATAAAATTCAGAAGCCGGGGAATTACCCAGAAGAACGCATACAACATTCAGAACACGGCGAAAGTTTGATATGAAGAATATGTACATTTACTCATTATTCATTCTGTGTACTGAATTTTATGTTGCCTGTATGCAGACCACATTTTGCTGAAACTGCCCGCACCACATAAAAGGTTGCACAAGCCTCTTTCTAAAGCAGGGATGTTACTGATTAACCTTTTGACGCCTAATGTCAACTATAGTGGTCATACCGCACCGCTAACCTCTAAAGTTGCATTTTATATATTTATTCAACAAATACAGGTACTGAATATTTTAAACATGGTATATACATTTGAATATAGGTTGACCAACTAGACGACACTTGCTTTATTATATATTGCTCAACATGTTTCAGACGTTAATACGTCCATCTTCAGGAACTAGCAAGTACTTGTTGTGTTGTGTAGGCTGACTTGAGGCGTGCTGGTGTTATGTGGCGGGATTGGCTGTTGGTGATGTGGTATCCGAGTGTAGGCTGAACAACTACACTCGGATACCACATCACCAACAGCCAATCCCGCCACATAGCACGCCTCAAGTCAGCCTACACAACACTACAAGTACCCGCTAGCTCCTGAAGATGGACGTATTAACATTTGAAACATGTTGAGCAATATATAATTAAGCAAGTGTCATCTAGTTGGTCAACCTTTATTCAAATATCAAGATGATGCTAAGTCCAATATGCATAAGATGGTATATACACTCCGTTTCTTTCTCTTCAAAATGCAGTTTGTTTCATAATTCTAACGTATTTGGTTCCTCTATTATTCACATTTTATATACAGAGTGTGCTAAAATTAAAAAAATAATTCCAGCGCCAAAAGGTTAACTAAGCTGGAACTTTGTCACTAATTGCTGTTGATCATACCATGAACTAATGCATTATACCATCAGTTCTGCAACTTCACTATTTAACCACATATATTACAATGGTGTAATTTGCACTACAGTGTACCAGTAACACAGCAAGAAATTGCAGTGCACTCTGATCATGGAGGCAGCAAATTCTATGATGTGTCAGTATTCTTCTAACATACTCAATCATATCCCAGAAGACACTCTACCATCACAGTCATTGCTATGAGAACCCTGTCAGAAGAAATGACTATATGAATGCAACGTTCTTGCACATCTCCAGACTTTATAGAACATTCTCACAGTGATGCAAGAACAATCAACAGTCTTCTAGATGTCAAAAACAATGATCAAATCACAGAAGACACTACAATGGTTAGAGTTACCAAAGCCAAACCAAAAGTCACGAGGAAATTAATTTCACGATCAAATAAAGGTATGAATAAGGTGACACCACACATCAGTTCAATATTCACACTGTATTTACTTCTCCATGAAATCTGCAGCCAGATTGATTCATTATATTCACAACTGTACTAGAAGTATGACAATCTTGTGGTGGAATCCTGTTTCAGCATATTTTAAATGACAGAGAGCTTCATGGCCTGCCTCACTGGTCATACACTGCCGACCTCATATCCAAGCCTTTATCAACCCCAAAAAAAAGGATAGTCTAAGGGGACTAGGTCCACCCTGTGGGGTGGAGAGGAGGAAGAATTTTCCAGCCATTCTGCTCATTCTTCTGAATCCTCTCCATTCACAGAACAGCAGTGTGCGGCAATGTGTTGTCATGTTGCAGGATGATCTTTCTCTTCCCTAGACATCTGTCACATACAGCACAATGAAGCTTCTGAAGTGTCTGAAGGTAACAAGTAGCATTGACATTTCTTGCTGTGGCAAAAACTTGGCCTATATGCATCCTTCAGCATCCCAAAAGACAGATCCCATGGTCTTAAAGGCTAAGGGCATCACTGCAGGTTCTTTTCTAGGGCAATGTTGTGTGATAGCATTCCATGCTGTCATTTTGTTTCCAGATTAAAGTTAAGAAATAAAATTTCATCACCCATCACCATGCCATGAATAAATTCATTGCTTTGGACAGTACACTGTTCCAGCAATCGTGAGGAAACATTTTTTTCCTGGTATTTGTGTTCTTCCAACAGCAGGTGAGGAACTCAACATGCACAGACTTTCTGGGGACTGCATAATGACCTATTCCAGTCTCTAGTACCATTTCCCTGTCACACATTGATTCTCTCTCACAAACTATTCGATTTTTCCTTTGTTTGTCTTCGTACAGGCAGTTTGCAGGCAACCAGTTTGGGTTGAGTGTCCATGCAGGCACATCCATATGCATGCTGAAGTCATGTGTGGATATGTGAAGCAGGGATTCCTCCTTAACAAAATATTCCATCACTGCACATTGCCAAAACAACATGTCCTCACTAGCTATTTTCTTGCAGTGAAATAAGACCATGTGACACATGCAGGTGACATGACTTTCATTCTGGCGTGAGAAAACAGATGGAAGTAATCACCACGTATTACACATCGCAGCATTGCCCAATATGTGTATGTAATTCCACAATGCTCATGACTTTCCCTACAGTCTTTACGTACACCGAACAGATAGTGGAAGGGTGAAGTACGAGACACAGGTTGTGTGTGAAACAGCAGAAATACAGTGAGTTATTTGGGGGTAAGATTATGACATACTTTCCCTCCACCCTCAAATTAAAGGAAAATATAAAACAGCATGAATCATAGAAAAGTATTACTCATTCAAATAATCTTGAGTGGAATGAAGGATTACTCAACTATCTGGAACAAATGACACTATTTTACAGTGAAGTGGTGTTACACAGACTCAGGACCACCATAACAAATCAAGAACACATTAACTGAACTCTGAATGAAATTACACATTCATTCAATCTTGCATATTGTGTACTGCTTAGCATTCTGCCCTCCCTTACTGAGGATAACTAATTTACACTTAAAGTTAGCAAAAATCATTTGTGTCTTACCTTGCAAGTTGTCCAGCATATAGGTGAGAAGTTTGTGGGTACCATTGGGTTCACCATACAACGTCAGGATCTCCTTTGTAAGTGGATTCCCTTGCAGACCCAATACATGGAGTTGGAACAACTTTCCCAGTTCGTATGGGAGAACACGAAGATGGTTGTTGTTCAAATGCAGTTCCCTATAAACAATGTTACAAAAAGTTGAGATCTGAGGTTATCACAGCTGTGCATACAAAGATAAATGAGTATAATGTGATGCTGTGTAGCCTGGCAGATAGGTACAGACAATTCACAGGATACTGCTGCTTCTGTCATTTGGGTTGAAAATACTTCAGGGTTTTAACTCACTTTATTCATATAGCTGCATTTGGTGCTATCAATAAATGCGTTCATGTAAACTGGTGTGTAAAAGTTCTGTCTGGCTCTTGGCCCAAAAAATAATAAAACTTACAAGAGATCCCCAGTCATATTAGAGTTAGTCACTGGGGTGTTCATGAGTACAAAATAAAAGAACAAGTATAGTTACTTGTTTTTATATGGATAAGTTGTGTAAATGGCAATCATGGACCTTGTTCAGGTTGCATAAGATCTGAGGTTTCCACAGTAATACAGTTGAGATAATCAGGTCCACAGGGTTAGTGTCATTATTTACTGATACTGAGAAGAAATGTTTATGAAATAGCTGTGAGGTAAACATGAGTCCTGCTTTAAGACCACAAAGTCTAAACCGTCATATTTTGAGAATTAATATTCAATGGTCTCAATAAGTCTAACTCATGGACTCTCCAAACCTACAGATTAATACTGACTTCCTTGTGAAATTCTGGAACTATGGATTTAATTATTACATTGCTCTGCAGCTGAAGTCAACAGGTAAAGCAGCAAAATAACAACACTGCAGCTCAGACTGTTAAATGTGTTTATTAGAGGCAAGTTACCTCTCTTGCTTTTGAAATATAAAACTCAGAAGAACAAAATTCTTAACTGAATACTGACAATTATTTCACATTTTACATGAAACTCTTGTTAGATGCTATCCATGTCAACAAGACTGTCATTAAATTAACAGTTTTTATGTCTCATTCTAAGAACAAACAACTAATATATAAGTTTCTCATTTACCTGAATGTTTAGCAATGATGTAAAAACAGGAAAAAAATATGCAATGTCATAGGAGATGTGGGAACATTACAAGCAGTAATTAGGAAGGGTGTGGGAAGAGGAACAGTGCTTATTGCACAACCAAGCCTGAATATTTCTGGTGCTGCAACAAGAACCATAAAAAATCACAGTCAGGAGAATGGTTTTAATTGGTTATAAAAGTACATACTTCCAAAAAACATATACAACACAATCAAAACTTAGTTATACCTACATACTTTTCAGTTTTTATGCAGGGTTTAATGTGAGAGCAACAGCAAAATGTAAACATGAAGTCATACTTTAAATCAAATCAAACATTTCCACAAGACTTCATATCTACAGCCATGTTCTTTTAAAAACAATTTAAACAGTGTATCAATCTGTTGCCTTTCACTCAAAGAACAAAACTTCTTACTGTTTTTGTACTCAAAACAAGATCACCTGTTGGATCTTATCTTCAAATAAAGACCACAGCTGTTCCTCTGACTTCAGAAAAAAAAACCTTAGCTTGCATTCAGATACACCTTGCAGCAGCTGGGACAACGCAAGTGTCTGGCCGGGAAACTAAACAAAACATGTCTTGCCCACAAAACTGCATACACCAACACATAAGTAAAGCAATTTGCACAGCCCTGTTTACAGCAGAAGAAAACTAATCAGTCATCTAAGATTTACACACATTATCCCAACAGTTAACCACCAGAGCATAAAAGTCACCAGCAGTACGTGTACATATTATGATAATGTAGCGACACCTTTCATAAGTGCACCCACATAATGCCAGCCTGGTACCTATATTGCATTCAGATTTTTGCATCATGAATTTAACAATATTCACAAGATAAGTGATCACATGTAACCATTTATTAGGAGTCCCTGATTATAATTATCAAATAAATCACTGCAATAAGCAGTTCAATTGGGATGCATGTCAAAATCTGACTTTATATCTAAATACCAAAATACTCCCTTTTCCAAAGAGTAAGAAATCTACCTGAGGTAGATGAGTTCTCCGAGCTCAGCTGGCAGGCTACGCAGCTTGTTACTTGACAAGTCAAGGGTTCGTAAGTTGACCAACCTCGAGATGTCTGGCGGGATTCGTGAAAGGCAGTTGTCATTCAGGTACAAAGATGTCAGGTGTGTGAGATGCCACAGATTTGGGCTTAAGTTTCTGATAGTCCCTGGTGAACACAAGATAACCACTTGAGCAACAGTGTTTTAAAACACAGATTAAAGCTCACCATCTCAAGGCTAGGTTTCCTTTGGCATGTGAACACTCCTCTATTGTGTTTTTTATGACCAAGAGACATGTATCATGGATATGAAAGAATATGTCAGCAGCATCACACACCAGTGCTACTAAATAAACGATTTGCCATCAGTATATACATAACAATCATTATGGCACATAAACAGCCCTGGGATGATTTTCATTATGCACACACATATTATGAAAAGAAACTGTTTATCAGACACAAGAAAGGGTTAAGTTATGGACATTTATAAGCACACAACACCCTCCTACAACAACACAATATATAAATATTAACAATGAAGGAAACATGGACTATCTATGCACAGAGTAAAGATTCAGAGAGGAATATGAGGACCTTTTTGATGATCCAAGAAGTGGGCCAGCCATCAACTGCCTGAAATCTGGAAACAGTTATAAAAGTTTATAAGTTGGTGACCAAAGATGGTTCAAAACCCTGCAATTGATGGAGGATGAAAAGCACATGAGCCAGAAGATGATTCATCAGATTCTTCAGGAAGATTTCAGAAAGAGAATTAGTAGAGTCTGTTACACACAGTCGTGCAGACAAGCAAAAGAACCGCTGAGTCACGACATGCAAAACTTAATCCAGACTTATCTGACTAGTCCACAATTCCTCAATTGCACTGTTGTCAAAGATGAGTCTTGGATGTGTTAGTACGAGCCTAATACAAAACTTCAGACTATGGAGTGGGAAACAAAACCATCACCAAGGTGCAAAAGTTACATCTGCAAAAATGAAGGATAAAAACAGGATGTGCCTCTGAGATCTTGAACATCAGAGTTCCATATCACTGTACATGTTTATATCTGTTTTTCACAGAACAGTCTTCTCTCTACTTTTACGTCTGCTACATGTTGTACAACATATCCAGCTCCAACTGTTATGAAAAATTTTACATAGTGTTCTATATGTAATTATTTGATGTGTATACTCCTTGATGACGATCCTACAGGGACTGAACATGTAGAGGTTTTTAACTTTTAATTTTTTAATGTAGTGAAATTGTGAGAGACAAGCTGTAAGTTTGGTTGGCCTTTGTAACAGTTTATAGTACACATAACACAGACCATGTTAAGAGAATTATTTTAAAATGGCATTTCAAATCACAGTAATAGAAAATTTTTGTAAGGAGGGGATCTATTTAAAAAAAAACCAATGCCAATTTATGTTCTTTTTATATAGGGTATAACTTTTTGCCTGATGATGACATCTGAGGTTGAAACATGTAGCATATTGTACAAACATATTGTATTTATAATAAAAATATAGTTTTGTTGACTGAATTATTCTTTGATACATTAACATGGCGCTTCTCATTATGATCCAACCTCCTGTTATGTCTTTCCCCTTAGGCTTACACATGCGTTAGCAACTGGTTCTTGAGCACCCTCAATCTGTATTCTTCAACTCAATGTGTCAAATCATGTTTCAGATCCACAAAAAAACATGCAAAATTAATGTTTTGAAAATCTTAATCACTGTATTTTAGACAGCAGATCAGAAGACAAAGATACTGAACTGAATGGTAGGAAGTGTTCCCCTAATTTAGAGTGCTCTTAACTTCGTTCCCCTAATTTAGAGTGCTCTTAACTTCATTATGAATTAAAGTCTCTGCTGCTAATATCATTCCCAGGTACCTAAACTTGGTCACATTTCCAAATAATGTATTAACCACCTTCATATTATGACTTAGTCCTGCATTCTGCTGATTTACTTCAATCATACCTTCTACACTTGCAACTAAGAGAGCATCCCTTTGCTTTTACTGACAGTGTAGGCTTTGGCCCAACAAATTAATATCATTGGCATAGACTAGATAAGTTATCTAGTAAATATGCACCAGGTTGTTTCAAATGGCACAACAAGAACCTTTAATGGTCCAAAATTCTTCATATCTCTGACCTGATTGTAACATGTTTTGACCTATCTTAGTTATCATCAGGTGAGAACTATCAAAAAGTAAAGGTGGTCAATAAATGTCAATTTGAATTAATAGTTTTTCTTGTTTTATGTTGTTAGTACATTTGGAATATTGGAGATTATGGTTTATTACAGTTTCAGGCTCTTACGTGTGTTTCTCATTGGTGCACGTTCAGGGTTTTTCTGTATACGAGGGCAGTCCACAAAGAAACCAAACTTTTTTTTTAATTTATTGCTTTACTTACAACTTAATCAAACTTGTCACCTTCAAAGTACTCCCCTCCACTCTTGATACACCACTACCAACATTTTTTTCCATTTCTGAAACGCATCCTGGAACGTGTTTTGCGGGATGGCGCGAAGGTCCCGTATTGAATTTTCTTCTGTTTCCTCTACCGTCTCAAATCGGTGACCTTTTAGTGAGGATTTCCACTTCGGTAACAAGAAAAAGTCTGTAGGGGCCAAATCTGGAGAGTAGGTTGGCTGGGGGGACAACAGTCGTCTCATTCTTCATAAAAAATTCATGGATAAGGAGTGACGTGTCAGCAGATGCGGCACAAATCTTGTGGCAACACGATGCATCTTCCGTTTTTCAGTCAAAATCTGGTGGCACGAACTTTTACAAATTCCTGCTTCTTCGGCAACTTCACGGACAGTTAGGTGACAATTTTGACGAATCACAGCAAGCACTTTCTCAACGTGAATGTCGTCCATTGATGTGGAAGGCCGTCCAGATTTGGGGTCATCTTTGATGGATGTTGTGCCCGATTTGAAATGCTGATACCACTTGTGACATTGTGTATGGCTCAAACAATCCTCTCCATAAGCCTGTTGTAACACCTGTAAAGTCTCCGTAAAAGTTTTTCCCTATATGAAACAGAATTTGATGCAAATGCATTGCTCCTCAAGATCCTACATTTATCAACTTGCAAAAAATTGCCGAGAATACTAAAAACACACTCATTCAAGTGTGTGTAACACGATGACTAATTGACATGGCATGATGCTGCTAGTGTCAGAATGAAGCTTGAAGTCCCCGCTACACAACACCACCATTGCGAGCATGCTGTGCACGAACGCCGGCTCGCTATTTCATAAGTTCGGTTTCTTTATGCACTGCCTATGTATTTCAATTCTAGCAGTTGTATTAACTGTACTAAATTTATAGTCTTAATGTACTGCAATTCAGTTATGATTTACCTACATTTCTGCTGTGTTGTGAAGCAGTATGATGTAAGTAGATTCAAGTACTAATGGTTCAGGTCCCTAACATCATTACCCTCATATGCATACAATAATGGACAGAAGTAATTCATCCACCTATCCAAAACACTGTGGGTATCTGCAAGCAGATCAACCTTGTTATCCCCTATCATCTTACTTTTAGACTGGTACACCTTCTGATATTAATTTATGACACTATTCAAGTCTCTAATATTTTTGTCTTTCCTGTTTGTTTCAACCTCATTAGATTTTTGTCTTCCAGATATTACTACACTTTTCTGTTCACAAGATGCCTGCCAGTTTCATGTTTACATTCTTCAGATTATCTCCATTAACTTGGATTAGATCCAATGATCACTGCACTCCTTTGACCTAAAAAATTTGGAACATTCTTCACCAAACCATGGTGTTTGCTGCTTCAATGTAAAATAACCCAGACATCCTATGCCTGAAATTTGCAATATCCTCTAATACTTCCTCAAGCCATCCGTACATCCCAACTGTCAACAAAGTTCCACAAAACTGCTAATCTGTCTGACACTGTAACTGGATGCTGTTTTTTAACTTCCACGCTACTCGTCTTCCTTGAGAATTAGCTCATCATATCAAACTTCTACACTGTTTGCTTTCTCAGACAGTCTCTCCCTAACTTTTACAACCACCTGATTATAATCAATATTACAGCCAGCCAGTCTGGAAAAAACATGTGTCATGTGTACCTACATGTTATCTCCTCTCTATCAAGATAAGATCAACCTGACCTTGTGTTTTCCCAACAGGTGAAGTTCAAGAGTATTTACCGATGTGTTGATACGGGAACATGTCTCTTGACAATTACATCTGTGAAAGTAACGAAGTTCACTTCCCTGCAACCATTATCAGTACCACTTTCATCAAAACAATCATTTTCAAATGTCAGTCCAAAGAGTTGAATGTCATATGTCTCTCACAATGTAACTCAAAGAGAGAAACAAGTTTGAAACCAGAAAAATGAATAAAAATCCTCTTTACCTGTTATCTCCAATTCCGGCCAATTAGATTTCTTTCCAGCAGCTGCATCCTCACTTGACATGATGGTGTGAGTGCGACGCGGGTTGGTATTTTCATACTTATCCTTGTGAGTGCGTGACATGCTAAAACCTGCAAGAGTACAAGAAAATAATAAAGTACAGCAATACATACCATGAACTTAAAATCAGTACTGAAAGATATAAACCTGCCAGAAAAATACAACTGTGGGTACTCTGGTTGCATTAACACATGACAAAAAAACTCATTTATTGTTACAAACTAATGAATGGGCTTCAGACAATTCCTTATTTTCTGTAGGAGGCATCAGTAAATATCCTGTGAAACAACCACTACAAACAGTAAGTTGTTGCTCATGTTATTGCACTCTCAGAATTTGTGATATATGGTGCAGCCAACCTTACAGAGTATGTCACAGTATAGACCTTGTTTCGAATAGTGCCACCCATGCAAAGTAACATACTGTAATCCATCTCATGTTTTGTTACCCAGATTTGTAAGGTACTTTTGATTCTTCCAGGAGTAACTACTGAAATAAGCCCATAGTATATATCTTTTTCAACAAATTTTTATTTGATTATGATGGTGGTGGTAGTGGGGAGATATTGTATTATCAGTATAATGAACTCCAAACACTGATTCAAAGTAACCCATTACATATCTGCAAACACAACTACTTATCTTTCTTTAAATATAGCTACATGTTTCAGACCACCATTACAATATGGTTGCCTGATGATGGTCTTTACAGACTGAAACATGTAGCTATATTTAAATAAAAATGCGTAGTTATGTTTGACAGATACACAACAGGTTACTTTGAACGCCTTACAAACACAGGGATGTCCTCCATAAAACCAAACACCGATAACAATTTTTTACTTATAATTCCAGTTCTATTATGACTTAACAATTTCAGTCATGCAGTTTCATTGTGGCAATATAAAGTGTGTGTTACTAGAAATGGCACAAAAAGGTAGGTCAGCTACTTACATGACAGAATGATGAAATGTTTTGAGTTTGCATCACTAAATTATAGGTAAGGAACTCCCCAAAATATAAACCAGACTGTAAGCAAATTGTTGATCCTATACACATTTGGACAGTTTGAATTTGTACTGATGCAAAGAACAAGGCTGGAAAAGTCTAACCCATACCAGAGGACAAAGTGTTTTCCACATGCATTCTTTGAATCTTGGCATTCTACATGCTCCTGGCTGTTATTAACAGCTCTGATGAACAGTAACAGTATACTTTTACAAAAGAATACTTTCATAATGAACTGTATTCAGCAATAACTTTTAGTAAAAACCTGAACATCAAAATTCCTCAAAACCCATCAAGCAAATATCCAACTAGGCAGATAATTACAGCCAAAGTCACATCACACAGATTAGGCTGGAAGTTTGCACCTCAATTTATTTCGTTCTAACATACATCCTTCATCAGACAGCATTGCATCTCAACATCAGACACTGAATGACAAAGGAATAAACTGCATACAAAAACATATTTCTTAATTCTATCACAGCTTATGCACATACAAACAGAGACAGAAACTGGCAAACATTAGTCTGACATTTGAGGTTCTCATAGCGTATAGAATGCTTTACGATAAAGAAAAAGACAAAGCAGTCCCTCAAAATGTCCGTAACTATTTACCAGTCAGCATAGAACAACATCCCAGAAGACTTTATTCTTCAAATATGCCATCTCTTTGAATTTACTCTTGGTTTATTTAATGACACTGTAGCATCTGGTTCTACAGATAATAAATAATTACAACCAAGGCACGAAATGACATATACCTAATACAATGCAACAACATCCACTTCAACGTGCTCAAAAGTAAATGTATGTACTCATCACACTCACTACAAGCACCTGAATCATAATTCGCTTCTGCCATTTTTAGCAATATCTCTCTTTCACGTCATCACTAACAAAAGCAAGATATAAAATAACTTTTACATATTCCATACATGTAAGCAGTGTCAAATGTAACCTACCATCAAAATATCAACATACCAGTCAGACACTGATATAACTAACTTAAACTGAAATTTCTCCGTGAAGTACATCAATACACAAACCACCAATCTGTGCAATAACAGCATGATGTGTCGGTATTAACTGCTCAAATTAGCTCAGAAGTCAGTAAACAAATGAATGTGAAGCAGTCATAATTACCACACGGTGCCGTATAAACATCCAACCTAAGTAATAAATGAAAATTTATAAAGAATACAAGAAATGAGAAGAATATGTGGCGTCCAGGCAAACAAACACCTGTATTTCGTACAAGCTGATCTGTTTGGAGTCCTAATACACACATGACTTACAAAATAAACTTAATACCGACACAAATTTTACCATGTGTTAACATGCAATTTGTAATACAAATATTTTCACCCTCTTCACACTCTCGCTTCCAGAAGAATGTACCTGTTACAAAAGCATAGGCTTAGCACGAAATGTATCATTCCTCTTTTAGATGAATGAACATGGGGGCTCCCTTCAAGTTAAACAGCCTCAACGTGATTAATGGTTGATTTTTTATCATAAAGTTGCACTAAAGTGCGAAAAAACATACATTTTATTGAGGACAGATGGCTACTCTCATGTCACCCCCTTGTAGCCCCTTCTCTACATACAACCTTTCATTCAGTTCTGTTGTACTTTCTGCACCGCTTCTGCACACGAAGATATTTCCATATAATAATACTAACACGCACCTTCATCTACCTCTAAGCACGCACCAAACGAATTATCGTGGTAAAATATTTGTGGTATTATGTAGTAAACAAAACTATATTGACACACACAGATCCGCCATTAGTACTCAGGAAGTCGGGAATTGTTCTGCTGTGGGATTGGTTGTTGTTAACGACCGCTACCACGACCAACACCGAGTGAACACGATACGTGTAGCTAAGATGGCTGGTGTTTTTGGAGGTTAGTAAGTAGAATGTTTTCAATTTGAAATATATGCAGAGAGGTTGTTCAGGACGAGACTATAGACACTTTGGGTCTAAATAAGAGTATACAATCATCCATATGTTATCATATGGACAAATAACTCAGCTTTATGCAAAATATGAGTGTTGGTTTAGAACCGGTTGCAATAGGTTAGACGTGCTGCCAGTTCTGCATATTGTTTACATGTACACTGTTTGATTCCTTGTTTTTGGTGCGGTGTAAATACTTCAGGTTTCGGTGGGCGTTACTCTTCGCTTGTCATTAAGTTTACATTGTCTTTCGTTGACGAAGAAGGTACAGTTTACGGTCTGCCTACCGGCCAGTGTAGCTAATTTAACCGGGTGGAGTATCTGTGTAGGATTAAAAAAAAGCACGTGAATGTGGTGTGGTGGAGTACCAGTATCGTAAACAGCACTTCAGTATTATTTTGTTCGGAGAATCTCATGAGCAAAGTCAGCTTGGAAGACCATATCATAGATGTTAGTGACTAAGACAATCGGAAATAGTTTGAGAAGATGCAAAGTGGATAAAAGTTCCTTTGGTTGATGTTCAGAGACCAGTTTTTTTTAATCATGGCGATGTAAGTTTAGTTGCCATACTGCCTGGTACATAGGAGCTTAACCTCAACACTACGTAGAGACAGGTGGTTAACTACACTCCTCGGCCGCTCTACCGACGGGGAAAAAACCCCGATACCCTTTTAGCAGGAGGTTAGCTGAGCCCCAAAGGCGATCTAGCTGTTTTGGAAGAGAGAAAAATGCCCCTGACGGGAATCGAACCCCGCTTCATTCTGCCCGTAGTCTAGTCACTGTACTGACTAACATTATCCTAATTGTGTTGTGATGTAGGTTACAGATAATATATAGAAGTACCTATATGCAGGGGTGCACAAATCCCATGTGCCAGGTTGTTCAGGCGGTTAAATTTTGTATGATGGCGCCTTACATTTGTGGATCCTCAATAATGGAACTTGCTTCATATCACCCTTCTGGCACCTAGAATTTTGAGGTTGCCGTTATATTTTTGGAAAATTTTTACATCCCTCCATATATGAATTAATACTGTATTTTAACATGCTTGCTTGTGTGAGAAAAACAACAATATAGTCTTTGGAGTACACAGAAGTGGACTTTCCATTAATGCTTCCATGTTTAAATCCCCTAATATGTTGCTGAATTTTTGTTTATGTGTCAGTCAGCTTCATAAGCTACTTATTGTAATGTGACAAACAAATGAACAGTGAAGGAATAATATGATTAAGAAACAGTTGAACAGAGCTTCAGGGTTGGAGGGGGGGAGTAATCTACATGTGAAGTTGGTTGATACTTTGGAAGGGAAACGATGTCATTCTGCTCTTTATCTTAGTTATTCTACATATTGATGCAGATTTACTTCCGTGCTAAAGTAATTTTATTTAACAGTACCAAACTTCAGAGTTCTGAAGGAATTTATCTTTCTTCTGACCCCTTCTTTAGACCCCAAGAATCTGTTTACCCCTTTTTAGGAAGATTAACCAAAATGTAATATTATATGGCTGCAGAATTTGGACTGTCAAATAGGTGATAATTTTTAGATTTTTGGAAAAATTTTCCACTCCTGCATGTGTGAATTAATACTATACTTTAACGTGCTTGCTTATGTGAGCAAAACAAACTGTAATGCAGAACATAATTCTGATTATCACAATATTGCAGGACATCGTTCTTGATGCTGAACACTAACATATTACAGAATTGTCACTTTCACATAGAAAAACTAGACATTGATTTTAACTTTTGACTACTCAGTCTTAAACCCATCTTTATGTCACTTCATGCGGAGCCTGTATCTGCTCAAAGAAGTTCAATGAATTCTGCCGTCTTATCTTATGAAAAATTTAAAGTTGAAATCTCAACTATATGTACCTACATGAATGGTGGTATGCTGTAATTTACATGACTTTCATTTGGTATTATAATTTTTCCTGATGATGGCTTTTTGAACTTAAGCTGAAACATGTTGCATTAAAGTTATATAATAATAGGATATACAACTTAAATGTGACTGATGGCCTTCACCCCTTTACTCCATGTTGTTTTAGATTGTCAGTTCCAGAATAGTGGGACTTCTCATTATTCCTCTGTGGGCACAGCAAATTCTAAAAGTACTGAATTACAGACACTGTGAACTTCAGAAAACCTTATAGCTAGATAAATGTATTGAGCGTGACTGTTGCTAGTGAATGATTGTAGCCAGAAAAATATTTTGGGTTTCATCTGCTGATGGTTATGTACAAAACTGTTTATTACGGAAATGTTTCTGTGAGTTATGGTTTGTTGTTTTTATGTGAGAAGGTCCATTAGTTTTTACATGCATACAAAAACTATTTACATCACTGAAAAGAAAATCTGGCCACTAGGCAAAGGTGGATTTGGTGCTGTGCTGTGGCATTAACCTTCATTCAGCATACTACATTTGTTTCTTCCTGTTGTCATACTGTTTGTCCCAAACACTTGCAGGACAGGCCAGATATAATGGGGAGAAAATCAAATTTAAAAGAGCAGTTAGTAGTTACAATTTCTAATTGTGGTGATGTGTAGTGTCTGGAAAGTGACTGACCATTACTTCTTTGCCTTGCATTACCGACTGATAATACCAGAAACCAAGTTTTGAACACAGGGTACAAAATAGTCACCAACCAAAATTTCTGTGACCACTGGCAACCAGACAACCATGTTTTTCAACCTCTGTAACTATTATGGAATGACATAGCTTTGCGTGTGAATAAAATTATGATTTTAAGGAAGAGGGTCATATAAGAGCACAGGTTAGATAAAGCAAATTATTTTATTCAGGAAAATATAACATTTTGTTTGTGGCAACAAAGTCTGTAAGTAACAAGCTTGTCATAAAATCATCTAACAAAATAATTAAGGTGTTAGTGCATCTGCCCTGTTGGGTCCTGGAATTAATGTGTCAAACCAATGCTCTGTCTACTTGAACTGATCAAAGAAAGTGTGTTTCTTTTGTAATGACTGGTGTTAATAGTATAGAATAACTTTGCAGATGAAAATGCATTACTATAACATAAATTGATTTCTAGGAAGAATTATTTCATGTTTGTATAATTGCTGTGGCATCAAAAATGGAAAATTTGTGACACCCATGAGAGTGGGTGTGAATGAAGTACTGCAAGTCCGTAACTATGCTGCAAGAAAAGGAACAAGAGAGAAAGCAAGAAAGAAGAAAGTTAAAGTAGAAGTGAAGAAAGCAGAGTTTGTACCACATAGCTTACGGAAAAAAAAGTAAGTACATTTCTATATTGAGTGAGGAAATATTTGTTTATAACTGAACTATATTGCAGTTTTAAAGGGGCAAGAAAACTGCTTATTTTAAATTCCCATGTGTATAAAATCTGTATGTCTCTAGTTTTCTACATTTTCCCATTCTTGGTTACTACCTTACCCTAAACCCTGTGTTTCCAAACTTTTTTTTTTCATAGAGTAAATCCACAAAATAATTTTTCATATTGTGTGGAAATCCTACCTATGAAAATAGACAATATACGATCAAATATAGCCATAAGATGAACTGACCAAAATGAAATGAAGAGGCAGTTGGTAGTGCAGGGAGATTACAACAGTATTGCCATTTGCCAGACAAAAATTCCCACATTATTTTGAGGGATATTTGGAATTTTTTACCATTTTGCAAAGTATTTATTTATTCCATGATTTATCAAGGAATGTCCAGTGATGTTCGGCAGGGCACTTGGTAGAAAACACTACCCTAATGAGTTAGTCGTGAGTGATCTATTACCACTACTTTTTTGTTGCTTAGCAGCAATTAATGCACTGTGATATGCCATAGCAGTAAATGCTACAAAGGATATGTGGTGTCTTTTAGTTTCTGACTTCTCAGTACATTTTCTTTTTGTCCATGGGAGTATGTTTTTTAAAAACTGTCATGATAAATAAATAAGTTCCATTTAGTTTGCTTTAAGAAAGATCTGGTTGCAGATGAGCAGTTTAACTACTGCTGGAGTAAATGTTTTGCTAGACACTGTTTCTCCTGTGACACAGTTACATTTGTGTCAGTGTTACATTGTGTTTCTGACCCATAGTGTTCATAAAACTGTAAATTCTGAACTTATATTAAAATTAGATGATATTTTATTTACACAGTTGTGAAACAATACTGTAGTGGTGAAGTAGGCCTATGCTGTACATGACAACTCCTTCAGTTGGGGTTTAGAGGTCCAAGAAGAATAAATTCATCTTGCACCTCTGGACACTTGACAATGAAGGCATTATGTTCCTTTGAAACAGTGGGAACTGATTATGTAGTTCTATGATGTTGTATCCCAGACAGAGTACTCAATCACACTGCCATTCAGACCTCAAGATACATTGTACATGTTCATATTTTCATGTATTTTAGAACTGCTGTATGTATTCCAAAACGGATTGATGACAGTATGAAACCAGATCCAGTGGACAACGTATGGTATTCCAGACATTACAAATGGCCAGCGTACAGCTTTGCAGATGCTGTTCAGTGCCATCGTGAAACACATCATCCAACTGTATACAACAGTCCAGATGCAGATCTTTATGTTAACTTAGAACTTGACATGCGAGCTGTTAAAGCGGTAATTTTCTTTATTTCAATGCTCTTCACTTAGTATATTTCTTTGTAATGGGTGGACCAGGTTTTGTTAGTGTCATTCTTGTATTTAGTAGGTTATTATACAATATAAGGTCATAACAATAAATAGAGAGTTATGAGTTGCTATATTTCAGTCATTTAGGCAGCAGGCTTTGGACTAATTGTCAGACTTTTCAGTCTTTGTAAAGAAGTTGCATCCCCCCTCTCTCTCTCACACACACACACACACACACACAATATAATCATATGCAGAATGCCTTTGAGGCCGTTTGTTATGTGCAGCACCTTCCTTTCCTGAGGGAAAGCAATGGAATATGTGTAGCAAGATCCTTCCCAGAAATAAAGCATCACCAATGTGATAATGGCAACTCAGGTTAACTGATGCTTATATTAAGAATAAATCTTTATGATTTCATCCTTTGATGCAAGAATAATGTGACCTGTCAACTTATGAATTATGTTCACATAACATCACAAATGGAAGTCCAATTGTATTAGCCTGTACAGGATTTTAATTTTTGACAGCACAGAATAGTCGTACTGTAGTCTTCTGTAATGTGACACTAAGTACTCTACCAATTCCATGCAAATATATACTTTTATTTATGAACTTCACTATCAAGAATCAGGTAAGTTTTTAAACAAATTCATCTATACACAAAATTAATACATCGAATAAGTACCATCTTAAGAGACCAAATGCCAACCTGTCCAACCAAACCCAAACACACCAAAAAAAAAAAACAAAAAATACAAACAAAAAAAAAAAACAAAAAAAAACAAACAAAAAAAGAAAAAAAAAAAAAAAAAAAAACTAAAAAAAAAAAACAAACTAAAAAAAAAAAAAAC
>Ga0123352_10002835_pt1 | contig 24626 bp, 17 predicted proteins | sample TergutLab28metaG_FD_89700 | JGI IMG/M metagenome (GOLD analysis project Ga0123352, IMG submission 89700) | Labiotermes labralis P1 segment gut microbial communities from Petit-Saut dam, French Guiana - Lab288 P1 | ecosystem: Host-associated > Arthropoda: Insects > Digestive system > Gut ...
AACTTCTCTGGCCAATATCTCCGTAACCATTGAACTTTGGATATAGGTGTTTTGGGTTACATCGTTATAGTTTGACCTAAGGAACACTCTCCCGAAGTTAGGTCCTTTCCTCCTGGGACACCCTGTATATGCATACATACATACATCTCAGAGCTTTTATGACAATGCATGGTGTTTTTTTTTTTCTCTCCAAAATTAATTTTGAACAAGTTGCTGGAGTTCCATGATACTTGGTAGGGAGGTCATGTTCTTACAGATCAGTGCCATTTTTTCATTCCATACCTTGAGTTCCCAGTTCATCATATTTCTACACAGAGCATTCAGTGCAGAAGTCAGAGTTTGCTTTCCTGTTCATTAGTTCCAGTTCTGCAAATGTTGTTTTTAATGTTATGTTTGGATGATGTACATCTATAGCCCAACATGCCCAACAATTCAGCTCATTTGTTCGCATAGTTTTTCTCAGTGCTGATGGTCATAGACTGATTTAGTTTATTCATGATTTTTATTGTTTGTAGTTATAGATACAGTGTTTGTCATAAGTGTTGTCACCATACATCTAGGCCCGGCTTTTTTCCTTTATGCATAGTTTGAAGTTATCAGACATAATTTCAAAAATTTCTGTGATTACCATGTTTGTGATTGTTAACTTCTTAACAATTTTTTTAGTGTTTACAGCTGAAATTTTTCAGATTGTGGTCTTTTGGATGTTGACACTGTGCAATATTGTACAGTAATATTGATGTTTTAGAAGAGCATGCTACCTCAGTCATCAGCTTGAAGGAATTGGGTTTAAGTTGGTTTGAAGTTATTACAGTGAAGCATGAGTGAATATGGAGGTGGCATGTTCCTCCAAAATGTTATCAAGCTACAACTCTACACACTATCAAAACCCAGAAGACTAAAAATTGAATTCATATAGCACATTTTATAAGTAGTCCGTAGTTATGTTAATGATTTATGCCCATTCCAGATTTTGTATTCCTACCTCCACTGGTTTACTAATAGTCAAAAATGGAAAATGTTTTCATGAGTTGCCATGTTATTTTACATTCAACCAAAAATTACTCTAATAGAGTTTACATGTTGTTTGAAATCCTATTACCATATGTCATTTCAGGGCCCTGTATTAATTGGCACTAGATTCACTGCTGCCTTAAAAATGGTCTGTCACTTTTGTTGTTAAGAGTTGTAGGAAACTGAAAATTATGAGTTTGGAGTGGCTTCACATGGCATAACATTTATAGCAAATGTCATGAAAGTTTGTCGGTTCATTCATATATTGAAAGGGATGCTCCCAGTCAAAGTATTATAATGGTTGAAAGATTTTTCCTGAAAATGTTGTCATGTTTTCTGCACATATGAATTATGATTATGTGAATGAGAAAATTGTTTTTTTTTTTGCCATCATTTGAATAACATGTTCTTTTTCCTGATATGTCTTTTGTGTTGCAGAACAATGGATGTTTTACCGGTGAAGTGTTCTCAGCCACAGTCAACTTCCGTTTCAGTTAAATCAGCTAGTTCTGTTCCAGCCATAAAATCCAGTCAGGAAGAAGTTGAAATTGATTATTTTGATTTCTTATAAATGCTGTCATGTTATTAATCTGAGAAGTATCAGAATACTGAAAAAGCTGGGAAAGAGCATCTTTCATGGTGAAGGTATTAAATATTACAAATTTGGAAAGCATAGAAATACCATATAAAAGTGAATATGGTGTATTAAATACTGGAATTCTTCAACATATCACCAGGGAGTACTCAGTGTTAGGTGGATATGAAAACAGTTCTGTGAGGATGACAACATATGTGTTTTTTTCCTGCTTGTCATAAATATTCTGCAATTCTCTCAGTAAGGTTCTTCAAAATGTTAATATTCCAAAACCTCTTATACCTAGACACTGCTAATGAGTTCTGTAATACCATCAGTATATTTTAAGGTTTTGTTTATTGGTTTCTGTCTGTGTAGTCAAACAACTGTCATTCCTCATAAGGCCAGTTATAATATACATTCTCAGTAGGTACTAAGTTAGTTAGCACACAGTGTTTTTGAGTTATGTATATATTGTTGCATTGATTTGAAAATAGTAATTGTTAAACTGTTAAGTAAGTTTTATACAGATCTTTCAGGGGATATGCCATACTTCAGAAGAACAATCCTGTAAATTACTTTGATGTAACCAAAAACACCTACACCCAAAGTTAAAGGGTCACAGAAATAATAGTGAGAGAAGTTGTAAAGAATGAGAGCTGTTATGCATTTGTTGATGATCAAGTACGTATTAAAACTAGGAGGAATTTGTAGTTCCTGTAGTGTTAACACTTGTACTTAGCATTTGAGTGACACCAGGACATTGATAGTATGAAACAGTAACACTAGTTTTAAAAATCATCCTTACAGTTCCAAATATGCTATATAGCACAGTTGGTGCAACGTGGCTTGCCTTCAGTAATGGCTCAAGGATGGACCTGCACAGTGTATGGATAATGCCTCACACAAAACAGGTACAATACATGGAAGCGCAAGATTATTACATTTTTCTCACATCAGTAGCCAAATTTGGATATAGGTATTTTTGGTTATATCTAAGTAATTTACATGAACTTTCTCCATAAATATGGCAGTTACTCTGAACAGGAACATTAAGGGGTATGGTTTATATTATTACGTGGTGCATCTAGTTTACTTTAGTTGGGGAATTTCTTTAAGTTCATATGAATTTGAAAACATTACTTAACTGTACTTTCTTCAGTGCACAAATTTGCCTGCTGGATTGATCCCATCTTTGTATCATCTGCAGAATTCTGTTTGTGGAAGTCAGCTATGTTATTGTTGTGTACCATACACACACACACACACACACACACACAAAAAAAAAAACTAGAACCCTAGAACCCAAAAGTGAAATGTGATGTGAGTAGAAATAAAATAAGATGGGTGAGAACTTTCTGCATTCTGGGAATAAGATTGGTGTTGAATTATTCTTTATTTACCCTTTCATTCTTCATGTTAGAATTAGTTTCCAACATTTGTATTTGCCCTGTACAGGGGTAAAATTACACCAAAAAACAAAACTTAAAGCAAGTGGTGTTCTACCTATATGTGATATGGGCAGGTGGGTGGAGATAAGTGTTGGATATAAGATAATAGTGTTATATATTTCAAATGCAACATAGTGCATTATTATACTACTGTGAACTGCTGATTGATTCTGCTATACAAGAGCTAGGAATGCAGGATTGTAAGGTGATGGAAGTATTAATTAAAGGTGATCTAGCCTTATCATTTTGGGCATAAATTTTAATGCATAGTTCAGGAAGTACAGAATTGTAAATGCATTACCATTTAATGATATATAGGAGAGAGTGTGACTTTGCAAAGTACCTATTAAAGTTGTGCAGTATGATTGTATGCATGACATAACTTGAGAACCACTGAATGAATTTTTATGAAATGTTTGTACTGGGGAGTGAAACTAAAATTCGTTGAACTGTTTCAGTTTTAGTTTGGATCAAATAATTTTAATGACATCACGTGAAGACCTACGTACATGTTCCTGTTGCTTCTCAAGTGAAACATGCTAAATATTTAACCCTTTCCAGTCTTACAGCCAAATAAGGTGATAGCTTGTGACCAAGTTGCCATGCCTAACCAAGTGAATTACTTCCCTATGTTAAGGGAATTACCTGAAAGATACAATGTGGAGTTCGCTATTAATGAAGTTTGGAAGTTTACATTATAATTAAGTGGAGTTAAAATGTTGATAAAAATACTACTTTAATAAAACTTCATACTGAGAAATATCTCCTGTGGAGTGATTGATATTAATATTTCCTTCATTGAGATCACTGTGATTGATGTGTGAGATACTAATGAATGTGCACATAAAAATTTTGCCATCTGAATTGTACTTGCATGGCTGAGGTATACATTATTGACAGGAATATGTAACATATGGTATTGAGATTAAATGTGGTTAAAGTAGCATGATTTTTAAGTTCTTCTGATGTGAATAAATGTAGACAATATGAAAGTATTATACAGTGTGCACTGACATTTCATCATCACACAGTAAGATTCTAAAACTGATAACCCTATCCAAAAGTCGCATGATTGAAAGACATCACTTCTAAGATGGTGACTACTGACTTTCACAGTGTTAGTACTCCGATGATGTTGGCAGAAGTAATGCTCAAAATGGGCGAAGGTGTTTAGTCAATTTTGTGAAAAAGATCAGCCATACAGATATTATTTTACTGTGTGCACCACATCAGCGCAATTTGGCAAATTGGCCATGTGTTAACAAAGAGGTAAGAAATATTATAGAGAATTACTGAAACATGAAAATTTTTCAGCATGTCACGGTAGTAACAATAGACCTCAATGGGGAGTTTTTTTTTTTTTTAACTAAAAATGGTCTCCATATGAACAATTTAGGATATGATTAGCAAAACAAAACAACTACTGTTCTTGCAATTCTCAAAACAAAGGACATAAGAACCTATCTACTTACATTGGAAAACCAGTCACAATATGAAGGTGATGTTCAAGATGAGACTCGTGATGAGAAATATCGTATGATGCCTCATTAACATGAATTCGTTAAAAAAGTACTTCCAGTGACAGATTCCAAACTAATTACTGGGTCAAGTGAATGGAAAAATTAATCACCTGTCTCAGCCTTTGGACATGCAAGAAACTGTTGAAGATCACAGCATTGCTAGTCAAATCCCATGTGATGCCTCACTGATGGGAACTAATGAAGATAGATCAGCTCATGATGGAAACAGAATGGATTCCTGGGTCAAGTAAATGGCAAAGTCAAGCACCTTTCTCAATTAGTAGGCCTGCAAGAAACCCATTGAAGATTACAGCAATACAACTGTGGGTGTTACTCAAACATTCAAAAGTCAACATAAACCACTGTAACTAAAAAAGAGGATTTTTTTAATGATAAACGACCATCAAATACTGACTAGATTTTCCTCGGTGACAATTTCTAACAGCAAGAATTGCAAAATCAGTATTCCTAATGTAAGTCAAGAATTCTTAACCATAAATTTTGAGTGCCAAGTAAATAATTCTCGACAACAGTTGTTTAACAGTAATTTCCTAATGATATGTCACCAAAATATTTTTGGTTTAAGAAGAAAAATTGGTGAGGTAATAAGCTTTTTGAATCCTAATTTTCCTCATATTTTATGCTTTTCTTAATACCACTTTAACCAATTTGAACTGAATCAAATAAATCTCTACAATTATAAACTTGGGGCAGGTTATTGTAGACAGTCTGTAGAAAGGGGTGAAGTGTACGTCTTTGTTCATAGATCTGTATCATATCAATTTACAGAGCCCCTTCTGGTAATTTGGATTTGTTTATTATTGGATTAGATATAATTATGCAGACCCTTTAAAGCTAATTTAATGATTATAATATGTGGTAATATGTAAACAGTGAATAGAAATCATGGTTTGACGCTATGTTACACTGTTGTAATTTATCTAGTATAGTGGACTTTCCTACAAGAATTCAAACTAAACCTGGTTGCTGGAATCAACTGTATCTTTATTGATACCTTGAAAATTAATAATTATACCATTTTTTCATTAATTAATGGCCTATCAGACCATAACGCTCAACTTTTTATGATAAAATATGTTGATTTCCAAATGCAAAATTGTCTTACACTACTAGACATATAAATAAACACTCTATGACTTAATTTCAGATTAAATTAAGCTACAAATCTTGGGCTGATGTAACAACCATAACAAAGAGATTAATATGATGTTTAATTCCTTTCTTTATACCTACTTGAGGACTTTATGTTCTAGTTTTTCCAAAATCAAATTAAACTAGAGAGTTAATAATAATTCATGGATAAAAATCTCAACAGGCAGAAATGATCAAAAGAGTCACGATGGAGATATATGTGACAATCTCTGAGTTAATCCTTATTCATTAATTAACAATTTTCTCACAATAGCTAAGAAAATCACCCAAAATATCAAGTATAATATAATACAGAGTGATAGTAATCTAATGCGCTACATTTTTCAGTCATTTAAAAACCCTTTTCCTTAAAAATTAGCTAGTCATAAACCAAAGAAATTGAAAGGATTATGAATTCTTTAATATTAAAAAATTCATATGTGTACAATGAAATCTCTATGGAAATTCTAAAATTAAGAACTCCTTTTATTAGTTCTCCCCTAAATCACATCTTTAATAAATCTTTATAATCGGGAATCCTCCCTTTTCATTTAAAAATCCCGTTATAAAACCATTATTTAAAAAAGGGTTATTGGAATAACATGCTCAACTGTAGACCTATATCAGCACTTACTTCAATTCCAAAGGTCCTTGAAAATATTGTGTATGAAAGGCTTCTGCATCATATAAATGTCAATAATATGAGTTAATGAACAGTTTGGATTTTGAAGTAAACCATCAACTGAAAAGGCTTCCCTTCAATTACTTAATGAAATATTATATGCTTGAAACAACACACCCGTGGTTGGTGATATTTTTTGCAGTTGAGAAAAAGCCTTAGACTGTGTCCATCATGATGTATTATTGTCTAAATTAAAGTTTTATGGAGTAACAGGGAAAACCTCTTTGGTAATTAAACTGTATGTAGAAGTTGGACACAAAAGAGTGATTTTTAATGATCAATATGCCAGTCATAATACTTACTGTGAGTAGGGAAAACTAAAATATTCTGTCCCTCAAGGATCATTGATACATGGACCTTTCCTTTTCTTACTTTACATTCATAACCTACAAAAAAATCACATATACATTCAAAACAATTCCTTTTGCAGATGACACTGGTATAATTATTGCTAACCCCAATCCTCTAGCTTTTATAAATGAAATTAAAAAGGTATTAAAGATATATATATGATTGCTTTATTGCAAACTTATAATCTTTAAATATTGATAAAACTTACTTCATGCAGTTTTCATCTAAAGAACAGTTCTCTTATAAAGTTTCTTGGAATAATAATTGATAACACACACTCATTGCAGCCTCTGGAAAATAAATGTAATATACTACACATATTTTCACTACATTATGAATTATGGAATAATTTGAGGGTAAATTCCCCATGTTGTAATACTATTTTTAAGGTAAAAAAGAGGATTATCAGAATTATAATTGGTGCCAGAACTAGAGACTCTTGTAGAAAATATTTCAAGAAATTAAATGTTTTACCATTACAATCACAGTATATACTCTCACTTGTATTTTTGTAACAAATAATAAAACCAGTTTGCAGCAAACTCTGAGATACATAGCATTAACAATAGAAACAAATATAATTTTTATCAGCCATCATCTGTTTTGACATCTTGTGAAAAAGGACATTATTTTAGTATTGAAGTGTTCATTGTCTTCCTGAGCATATAGAGAAGTTAACTCAAAAAATGAAACAATTTAAATTTATTTGAAAAGTCTTTTATTCAATAGATTAGTACATTATTATAATAAAGGCTCAATCTCCGGGTTTTATATAAACTTTATTCATATTGTTATACATTTTAACACTTTACATGCATCTATTTGTTGTTATCTTCTCAGTCTTACAAATACTTATTTCCTTACCCCATTGTATATGCATCACTTATTAGCTTTTAATTACAATTTTTTTCACTTATATGTAATATCTTACACTATTGTTTGTATAATACCTAGTTTATTTTTATGTACCAGGAACTCTTGTAAGTTGTATTATAAATTGTTCTGTATCCAAAGGTATTGTTATCCATCATGGGCTGTGGAAAGTGAAATAAATTATGTAAGCAGTCTTAAGGTAAGGTTCTGGAGTAGTATTGAACGTGTAGTCATTATTCAGCACCCCAATATGTCAACGGTAATAATGCTGACAATAAATATTTACTGCATTAAGGCCTGTACTAATGTGCAACGTGAAAATAATGTATTGCAAAATTTTTATCCTTGGCATCGCGATAAAATTGGCATTAAATACCACTTCGTATGTTTTTCATGTCTTATGATTGGCGACCATGATCCAAGATGGCGTCGGATTTGACAGACGTGGTGTGTCAAACTGATTCCTCAGTGCTATAAGACGTATGCATTTCTAACTTAAGTTTAAGCAAGGGCGGTCGCTATAAATGCCGTTATTATCTGTGTTTTAGATACTTGTATAGTTTTGCTGAAGGGTTGTTTGATATTTGTTCGCAAGTTTGTAGAGTGTGTGCGACTAGATACGAGATTTGTCTTTTGGTTTCGGAACTTAAAGAATGGTGAAAATTTACGCTTTGAGCGTGCTGTTTAAGGGGCCAAATAATGCAATTTGGCTGAAATCCGCGTACGAACTAACGACATTTAGTTTTTTTCAAAGAGGTAGTGTTCAAGAATTCATGGCGTTTGTTAGTAAAACAATTGTAGAAAGAACGCAGACTGCTGCAAGACAGTCGGTGAAAGAAGGAGGTAAATAGGGTTTGCCAAATGGGAGATGCGGACATGCATTACACATACCTTACGTTATATTAAACGCTGCCCTTTTTTTTCAGAATACATGTGTCACGTGTATGTTCGAGGAGATAACTTAGCTGGAGTTTTGATATCAGACCATGATTATCCCCATCGTGTCTCACACACATTGCTTACCAAGGTAATAGCGTAGTTTAATGTAGTAATTTAATATGTTTGAAGGAAAAGATAATGCCATTATAATAAATTATAAATCTTCATCACCTCTACCAGCAATAAAAATACCTAATACCCAAATTATGAAGCAGGAACGGTATGAATGTGGTCCTTTGACAATTTCTATATCCTTAAGGTTTTCATAACCTAATTTGGATCTGTGGAATGTGAAAATAAACAAACAAATAATGCGTATGTTGTATTGCAAGCAGCAGTTGTCTTTGTAGGTTGTTGTCTCATACAGTGTTTTCAGCTGTCAGTGTTTTTTTAAGTGCTTCTTGCCTAATGGTGTGAATCAATAAATGTATTTTATGAAAGTCATGTCTAGAAAACTCTCTGCAGTAACATGTTGCTTAAAATGGCTTGATGAACATTCCAAGGGTTCATTGACAACCCCAATAAGCAAAACTCATACATGCATTTTCAAACTTCCACTGTGGTGTGAATGAGGTCTGTGCTCCTTTGGGATTTTACACAGCATAGAGTGGGAGTTATGTGCTGATGTTTTGGGAACACCCATCAGTTGTGTTCAAGGGTGAAGCAATCAATTTCATGGACTGCTTCACCTTATGGAGGAAATAAACTATTGAATGAATTTATGGGCTAGTAAGACAAATTTGGGAGGAGGAAAGGGTACCTGAAGAATGGAAAGATACAATAGTAGTTCCTATACACAAAAGAGGAGACAAAGATAGATGTGAGAATTACAGGGGAATAGCATTAGGAAATGCAGCTTACAAAATTTTGTCAAATATAATGTTGGAAAAAATTAAACCATATATTGAAAAAGTCATGGGGGACTCTCAGAATGGATCCAGAGATGGAAGATTTGTAATTGATGAACATTTTAGCATTGAAAATAATAAACAAGAAAATTTGGGAGTATAATTAGAGTGTACAATATTTATTTATTTATTGCTTTTCAAAATGCTTATGACTCTATACATAGAGACATGCTATGGAAATGTATGGAAGAATTTAAAATTCTTACTAAATTAATAAATAGGTGTAAAACATGTGTACAAAAGACAAGAAGTGCGGTTAGAATAGAAGAAACGTTGTCATCTTTTTTCGAAAATAAAACAGGATTGAAACAGGGTGACCCTTTATCACCAATATTATTTAATTTGTCATTACAAAAAGTGATACAGAGTATTAAAATGTTTTCTAGTAGTATAAAGATTAGTAAAGAACAATTGAATATATTAGCATATGCAGATGTCATTATATTAATTGGGAAAAATGAAGTAGAAATAAGAAAACTTTTTGTAGAAATGGAAAACGTTGCTTGAAAGTTAGGACTACAGGTAAACCAAGAAAAGACAAAATATATAATAGTAGAAAGGAAAAACATTTTAAAACAAAATAAAATAGGACATTTTAAAATAAAAGTGTACAAATTTGAAAGAGTTGAAAATTTCAAATTTTTAGGAGTCATAATTAGTGAAGATAACAATTACCAAATAGACTTGCAAGAAAGAATTAAAAAACACTAACACACACTTTATGCTACAGAAATTTTTTAAAAATAAAACATATCAAATAAATAAAATTAAGACTAAAGAACACAATAATAGACAAAACATTAACATATGCATCAGACACCTGGATACTTACAAACAGAGATAGAAAGCAAATGAACATTTTTGAAAGAACAGTGTATAGAAGAATTTTAGGCCCAGTATATGACAAAGAAAAAGAAAATTGGAGGGTGTTAACCAAAAAAGAAATTTATGCAATTGTTATAAACCCTGCTATAACAAAGACAATAAGGTTAGATGGATTGAATTGGTTTGGGCATGTACAGAGAGTGGAAGAAAATAGAATTCCCAAAGAATTTGGAACAACAAGATTGAGAGATAGACCAAGAAATAGATGGCAAAATGAAGTGAGGGAGGATGGAAGAATAGTTGGTGGAGAAGGGTGGCAGGAGAAAGTACATAACAGAGAGGAATTGATGAAGCTCCTGAGAACGGCAAGGAATCGTTGCATTCTGCACGTGCCAAAGGCATGAATGAATTTTAAAACCCTACATCATGATCCAAAAATATTTATACTTTTAATGACATTGTATGAACTTAATCTATGTCTAGACAATTTATATAGTTTTAATATAATTTCAGCATGGTAAAATACTGTAAGCTGCCTGTGCGGACCTCCTGATGATGAACAATTATTTGTTCGAAACATGCCATGGATAATTTAATTGAAATAAATTTATTAAGAAAATGTGTGCATCTTGTTAGTTTTGCTCACTTATGGAAAGGGGAAAGTTAGGGACAAGAAACTTATTAATTCCATTGTTTTATTTAACAGACCCCTAATGTTCTGGTGATACAACATAACACCATTTGTCTTATTTGAATTTGACAGAGGATCATTACTTGCTTGAAGCTGCCACTTTAAATGATTAGAATCTTGGTTCTCGCATTTCTGATTATCTTTTTGTCTACTGAGATTTCGGATAACCTTAATAGAACTGTTTGTCATGGAGTTATCTCCTACACTGTGGTCCTTGTTTACAATAAAAAATCATCAGATCTCAGCAAAGGAGACTTCTTTGGTCTAGTACATGTTCTGTTAACAACTTTTTTGTTTTTGTTTAGTGGAACTGTTTGGTTTTGATTTGATTTCCAATTTAGAATAATTAGAGGATCCATTTTCTGTTCCATTATTGAATATGTGTGAGAGACTATTAGATTAGAAAGCGTTTTGTTCACTTGAACGTTCAAGTGTAGACTGTGATTGGTAAAAGGTTTTCTGTCATTGTCCATTTCTAGAACTGATGTATGTTGATATATTTACCATTTTCCTTAGCTTTCTATTAAATAATTTAATTTAATTGTTCGCACGTGAAGACTGCATTAAAGAACTCTTCACACATACAGGTATTTCTTTGATTTTGCAAAAGTATGTGTGTAAATATTTATTGAAATGACAATAAAGGGCAATGTTACAAAACTATGACATCTTCAGGATGTGCCTAAATGACTTCATCTGCTGGTGACTTTGTGGCAGAAGTACTGTTTTGTGTACGCTTCACTGTTCATGACATTTCTTAGTCACTGTTCAGTTTGGCTCTGGGACTCACCCATTCTCGTACTTGGTGGGTAGCTGAAGCATTTTCCACAGGGGATAAAGTGGCCAGGACAAGGTGAAGAATGAATGGAGCTATATCTGTATTCCCAGTATGTCTTAATGACGAGTACAGGGTGATATTAATTATGAGTTGAGCTTTATCTCAGCCGTTGGTGTGCATTCATTGCTTGTACATTGACAACTATGGCGGGACACAGATCAATATGAATTAAACTAAATTAAATACTCCAAACTCAGAGTACCCGTATTTACTGCATTTGTATTTGTTGGAGAAATGTGAAATGAATATATGCCATAATTCAAGAGAAGTAACTGTTTTAGCATTGTTGTAACAACTAGAGATGTCTGTCAGTAATTGTGTGACATTAGACGTTATGTTACAAATAGAGGCATAAGTTTTGTTGACCATAAGATGCAAAAGTAACACAACCTGATCACACATGATATGACCATTCACCATAACTGATGGAGTGCTAGTGGGGCAATTCCTACTGTACATTAGCACTCTTTGTGTCTTATCTAAGAGTTTCAGTGTAGTTTGAAGTCTTCAGGGTTGTTATTCAATGTCATCTGGTAAGTAGTTATCTTTGTTTCAATGGAATGTGGTGTCTTCATCTGAAGCATCAAGTAGTCCAAGAAAATTAAACAACTACAGTCATTTGTAATATCAGTAACTATGTGCCTGTCCACATGGTGTGACATCCCAGTAGACTTTAGTATTCTACAGCAGAACTTGAATCTCAGAGTTGCAATGTAACGGGTAATTTTTATTATCTCTGGAGCAGAGAAGGGATCAATCATTACATGTATGGGGACAGGAGGACTGTGTCTTATATTGTGCTTGATTATGAAGTTGGACTGGTAGAGGAGCAGAAGTGGAAGTGGTAAAGAAGAGTAATGAAATTGGCTACCTGGTGTTGAACTTAACCATTTTGCCTTGACAGAATTCCAGTAATGGATCATACACAAAATAAATTATGGCAGGCTTTCTAGGTGTGCAGGAAAGTTTGCTGTTTTACAAGAAGAGTCTTGTTTGTTCCTTGAATGTGCAAAGTTTAATAGTTGTTACATTATCAGTTGTTTTGTGTTCATTAATGTTTACTTTAGACCTGAAGTAATATGGATGAAATACAGGATGTGCTAAATATCCATGTGCTCCTGTTGGTAGTAGCATGTAGTTTAGAGTGGAAGTCCCAATGGCAGTTAAGTGTTGGAATTGACCCAATGGGCATATAGACAGGCCCACTCATAGACAAACTGTACACATGTGTCACCTGAAGTGTTTTATGTATGGGACTTCCACTCCTGGCACAGTGAAGCTCCCTTCATGCATAGGTGCAAAGGGACTTTTGGCTTATTCTTTATATTCTGCATATAAGAAGTGCAGCTGCCAGTCTTCTTTTGCTGTATCTGAATGTATTATTTTGTGTCTGAGGCAGTAGTTAAGGTGAGATGTACAAATTAATTATCATCTGCATTATTAATTACTATACCAAGTACTGAATTAATGTACTGCTAATTATCATATGAATTGTAAATCTCTGTAGCAGTTCCTTTCATATGTAATAGTTTGTTATAAAAGTTGCTATTACCATTTCCTAATTTCTGACATGATTACAGGTTCTTGATGATTTTGCTTTAAGTGTACCAGCTGCATCATGGCCAGTTGGTTCTGAAGCTACAATATCATTCCCTCAGCTGTACACATACCTTTCTAAATACCAGAATCCCAGAGAGGCTGATGCTATGACTAAGATACAAGAAGATCTAGATGAAACAAAGATAATTTTGGTAAGGAATTTTCTTGATTGAAAGTCATTTGCTACTTGTCTTCATCATGTATAGGGATCAGGGGCTTAATTATAATATTGTTCCCCATTCTGCAGCAGTCAGTGGTGTATGGTGATGTATCTGTCATTCTGTTACCATGGTTGATTGCACAGAAGTTAAAACTGCACAAAAGGCATGGGCTTGTTTAAAGACTTCACCTTGCAACAAACTCCATTTACTAACTGCAGACCTTGCTACAGACATTTCAAGCTTTGGAAATATTAATGAAGTGCAGAATGTTTTAAAACAGAAGTTGTGGAGATAAATGAAACACATTTTTTGACAAGAGACGCTTAGAGACTCTGTCATAAAATCTCATATTTTTTAAGATAATTGAACAAAAGGGATTTTTGTGTTGTTTCTTCTCATAACTCGAGAACCGTTGGACTGGGTATGATAAAATGCTTTAGAGATTTTCTGTCTAATGGGGGAACAGGGACCAACAGGAGCGATGTTTTTAGAGACCCAAGATGAAAGTAAGAAAAAGTAGGTGCAGCTACTCCTTTACTTAGAAATAGCATAATTTCACTTACTGGCCATTCTTGCATAAAGTGAAAAGTGTCTGTCCATTTGTCTTGCTGCCCTTGTCTGCAGTAATTATAAGTCAGTGTCAAAAGGTAGCACTTATGAACTGAAAACTAGAGATAGTAACAGACTGAACATGCCACAGTTGTGATGTTAATGTCTTTCCTAACTTGTTACTATTAATGTAGTTATATTCAGTAATTTTAAATATATTTTCCACTTCAGCACGACACAATACAAGCAGTTCTACAGCGAGGAGAGAAACTGGATGATTTGGTAGCAAAGTCAGAAGGGTTAAGTATGCAGTCTAAAGCCTTCTATAAAACAGCCCGTAAAACAAATTCTTGTTGCACATTTGGATAAAAGTAGCCCTTTGGAGACATGAAACATGTTGCTGACATCATCCCTCTTGATGCATTGGAAATCAGGAACCTGTGGTACATTTGTGTGAGCTGTCAGAAATTGGAACAGCAGAATACCTACCTACCTACCTACATACATACATACATACATACATACATATATATCTGTATATATTTGTGTAAGATTATTTTTATTAAAGTACAAGATTGAAGTGTATTTAAATTATCTGTGAAAGTGAATTTATGACTACTTTTATTCAGTTTTGGAAAAATATTTTATGCAGTGAGCTTAAATTAAGATAAAATTTTTATGGCATAAGCCATATGCCTGTAATTTTATTTTTCAATGACCTGAATTGACCATTCAGTAAATGTCTTTGTGTGTGCTGTGAAAGACGGGATTGAAGTTGCATAGTTGAAAGGTGTTTATAAAATTTACTGTTTATAAATATTGAAGGTGATCCACCTTGTACAAGGGAATTGCCTGACACAGCTTCTGGTGATTGCCGAGGACAAATGAGCCATTGATTGGTAGGATGAGAAAGACTGGGCCCTAATAAGAAGTTGCAGAAAGTAATTTAGGATTGTGAATTTGTGTACATTGTTGTATAATGTTACTTAAGAATGACTTGTAAGTAAGTCAGAAGGGATTAAGGATGGAGTGAAGGAAACATTATGAGTAAATACTTATGACATAATGGGATGGAATTTGTGAGAAAATGACTTCAGATCTGAGATGGGTGGAGAAAAGACATCCAGATCTCTATATAGCCAAGAGTGATTGGAGGAAAGCTGGTGAAATAAGGTGCCTGGATTACAGTGGGTGGAATGAGGGCTAGTGCTATACAGATGCTTTGCATTTTGATTGGGAAGAATAGGGCAGGACGGTCACAGTACTATGGGGGGGAATGGGTCCCTGGGGGGTTAACATCAAGAGACAGGTGGTGGTGAATGTAAAGTATTTGCTTTGAAGATATGGTGAAGTTATATTTCAAAATTAAAAAAGTTTTGACAGTGGTGGAAGGTAGAACTTGAAGTTGGCAGTTCTGGTGTGGGTAGAGTATATACTTTTATTATGTAAGAAGAAAGTAAGGTTTGTTTTATGGTGGAAAGGGATAGGATTGTTAGATAAAACTGGTAATATCACCTTGAGGACAGTGATATGTGATGGTAAATTTAAAAAGTAAAGTGAACAGTATAACAAATGTAGAGGCAACAGGTTAGTGTTAACTGTGGGGGATAGTGTTGGTAGGTATCTACAAATCACAGGGTGACATAGCAGATGAGCAAAAATTCCTGGTTCCAATCAGCCTATAACAAGCTGAAGCAGTAAAGGCCCATTAGTTATTATTTGGGAGGTACCTCATTTGAAACTGGCTGTAAAGAGAGGGTTTTTCCTTTCTGTCCCTCACGTAAAATGACAGGATGGTACTTTCAAAACAAGATGTGACCCTTTCTTCATTCTCATTTTTTCCCAGTTCATTGCATTATATTGTTATATTACTCCATACACTGCTGTGTAACCTCTGCACATTATCTGTAATCTATTAACCCTTAGCCGCCGAACAACATATGAGCCCTTTAAATAGCCGAACGGCCACTAAAGTGGTCGGGGGGGGGGATTTAATTCCGGTGACAAAGGGTTAATGGACCAATTATTTCCTTTAGGAAAAACTCACAGGTCCAGACATGATGGTTTTATATGCTTTCTGAATGTCGTTTGTACTTCCCAGATATAAAAATGTAGTACAAGTCTATGTGCTTGCATACTGCAAGTACATAGACTTGTATTTAGTGTAATTTGGCACTATCTGACAGTGTCATTATTGATTATTAACAACTGTGTGAAGAATTAAGTGATGCATAAAATATTCCTAAAAGTGAGAGTTGTAGATGGAAATGCTGCATAGCAAGTTTGTAGAACTGAATGATTGTATGGTCCACAAAAATTGAAATGGTTGTGTAAATTGTTGTACATTTTTTGTTTTATTTTTTGCAACATTTTTGTCTTTGTGTATGTATGTTTTCTGAAATAAATTTAGTAAGTATTACTGTTCCAGCATCTGTCATCTCCTTGCAGAAATATTGTTCACCAAACTTTTGTGTTTTCTTACTTTAAGTTTGAATGGTGTATGGAAATTAGGCACTGTCTCCTATACAGAAAGTAGAATGTAAGGATATGAAATGAATTCAGCTGGCTTTGGACAGGGGCCAGTGAAAGACTTGTGAATGTGTTAATTGCATATTGGCAAGTAACTTTCTGACCAGTTAAGAACTATGAACTTCTCAAGGGGGACTGCTTCATCAACTTAGTAGAAGTACCAGTCCCTTACAAATGACATGAACCAGGCTAATTCAGTAAAGTGAAAGACAACAGGCTGGACAGGACAATAACATTCAAATTCCCAGTAGGCACAAGGACTTTTCTCTACACCAGTGCCTCCAGAGTGGCTGTGGGTCCCACCTAGCCTCATATAATGTAGCTACTGTGGCTTGTTCCTGAGGGGTATCACCTCAACCTATTTCCAAGTTGAAAGGAAACTTGGGCTTCTGCCTCCTCTACTCCTCTCCATCTTTGTCCATGGTGTCTAGACACAGGGACAACTTCACCTTTAATTTATTTATGACAGAATCAGCATAGTTGTAACTGCGGTTTATTGGAACATCAAATTTATTCAGGCACAGTATATTCAGTACAGTTAATCTTTTAAGGCCCAGTGATGATATCAGTCAAGGCCCAATGATGATTTCATTTTCTGCTGAATGAGTGTAATGGTGAGTGACCCAGTTATGACTAAAGTTGTCAGACACATGCAGTAGTAGCAAAGATCTTGGCATTTAACGCTGGGCCAGTGACGTGTGCTGACTATTTAAACCTTGGTCCTTAGGAGGTTAAGTGTGACTTGTAACTGTGCAGTAGCGTACTGCTGTGTGCATTTTGCAGCATAACAGAAAGTAGTGACATACTATTCCTAGGTTGTAGCTCCCAGAGATAAACATTGTCTTTTTAACTGCAGAATGTTGTGTTCAGTCTTCGTCATATAAAAGGAATGGATAAAATCCAATGGATTTTTACCAAATAATGTCCCTAGGAGTGTTTCTGTATGAAGAAAACTTTACACTTTGTAGTAACTTAAGATTAAAGGGCATCTGTGTCAGAAATGTTGATGTATATTTGTAGTATGTTGTACTGACTTGGTAGCTTCAGAAATCTGCCTTCATCAACCAATTGAAATTCAATAGAAATGGAGCCAATCCATCAACTACACAACATATGTTTTTCACATCATGGCTATATGTTTCACCTACCTCACTGTAGCCATCATCAGGCTGTATACAGGATTACAAAAAGGAAATTATTTACATAAAAATTATGGCCAAGATCTCTCAGTCTCACACAATGAGTTTCATATGTAGAAATGCATGTTTGTATATCTGCAAGAAAAGCAATTGTAAAAGGAAGTGTTTGTAAAGTAAAGTAAGTTAAAATATGTAAATTTTAACTTTAAAATTGGAACAAAATATAAGGAAGTATGATAGGTATAGGATAAAAGTACAGTTGGAAGTAACTATGGATGTATTGTGTGTCTTCTTGTGGGAGCTCATGTAGTATGTCCATAAAACACATGGTTTTAAGTATGTTTCATGTATCATAAAATTTAGGAAGTATTACCTTACATGCCAGACATATATATATATATATATATATGGGGGCATATGTAAGAGGTTCAACCGTAATGTTTGAGACACTAGAGAATAACTGATGTTTTGAAGTTCATGTCATTCATCACAGCATGCCATATCTCAGAATTTTAGTTTTGCTTCTTTGAGAGGAAAAGTGTCTCTTATTTATTTCCTGCATCCAAGTCATGTATCAGTGTTTCCTGTACATTTGTTACTTTGTTTAAAAAATACATGTAGTTCAGAAATTTGTTCAAACACCTTCTGATAGAAAGTTGGATATTTGGATTGCCTCATTTGCATATTAATATGCACTATGTATCACTTTTTGGCCACAGATATTTTGTATATATATATATTAATTACATATTTATTGAGGCAATTTAATTTTGCATTGTTATTGACCACTTATTTGTTTGTTCTGTTCAATGTATTAGTCAAAATATGTACCTTTGGTTTATATACTTCCATGTGTAGTATTTTTCATTGTACACTTTGGTATACTTAACACAGAGGTGGGCAGAGTTCTTGTTGGCTTTGGTGTGTGATGTCTGCAGTATAGTGTGCATTGTAGATTTCACATCTGCTGTGATCAATTACTGATAAATATTGAATGAATTCTTTATTTTAGGTGCTGATTTACATTGTTTGTATGTAGTAACATGGGTGCAGTATTCAGCAATAATATTGTGATGCCTCATGCTCAGTATAAAAATATTTGATTCAGAAGATCTGAAACAGACTTGAGAATGAAGATAATGTTGTTCCAGAGGGTATGAACTAAAGTATAGTTCTTCTAGGTGAAGCTTCAGATCTGTTCTGTACTGGATTAAGTCCCTGTCAGACACCATTTATATGTGTCTGTATTTTTCACGTTGTGTCCTACAGTTTGATACTTTTGTGAGACCGTGAACAGGATCTGTATAGGATATCAGTTTTAGTTTTTTTATTGTAAGAGTGATGTGTCAAATGTAAAGGTTTTTATGTGACATGATGTGGTCATTCATGTCTTCTGTACACACGCAACCGTCAGTGAGAAACCATGACACTGCATTCTTTTATTAGCTGTTGACTACCAGTTATATTCATGGGCTATTTTTGTGATTGATATATATATAAGCAAAGTGTAGACCATAACAATGTGGAGTACTAGGAGATCAGTTATGTCTTTTCACTTGTTTATTGTTTTTAGATGATGTATATTTCATATTGTGGTTCTACAAGCTTTTACTGACTTAATTGTGGCCACATGGCTGGTTTTCATCACATTGTGTCCAGGATCAGGGTTGTATATGATAACCCAGATTACATGAAACCAGTAACCATGCTGTATATCAGATTTAGGGACTCCATAGTACTTCTGTTTGGTCCCTGTGTAGAGATTAAAGCTTATGATTGGGACACAAGATTGTCTTTATTGCAGACAAACTCATAAGATTGTTGATTGACCATTTTTATCACTTGAAGACACATATACACAAAATCATGTTCCTTCTTTAAGTACATGATTTATTAGTGATTTAGGACTAAGACTTAGAAAAGTGTGGCTTTCAGGAAAGAAGTGACATTTCCTACACAAATGACAAAAAAAAAGACAATATTAGGATTCCTGTCTTCTGGGATATGATACTGCATCACTGGGTCAAGGTTCAAAATATCAACATTTTGATCCTTGAAAATGAGGACATGACATTTTATTCAAATGTGGGAGTCCAGTTACCACTGATGCAAAGTCATATCCCAGAAGTATGCAGTTGTGAGCTCCAGAAGTATGCAGTTGTGAGCTACGCTGCTGTGATCGTTACAAAACCCATATACCGGTAACCTGTCTCATTCACACTTAGCTAGAGTGCAGAGTGGATCAGACATTAAAGTTTCTAAAAATTAATAATTATTTTAACTTAACATAAGAATTTCCTTCAGTTTATATGAAAATTTTGTGTTTTTAAAGTGTAATTTCTGATGTTGCTGTATATTGTAAGTTTGTGACAGTGATGTGAAGTAAACCATAAATAAAGTACATGCAGCTGCATTAAATAAGGCTGTAATTGTTCCGAAAGCTTATCATTTTCCATGCCCTTATGTATATTTAGAACTCTTTGTGGTGACCACTGAAGTACATGTTCCATTGGGATCCAGTGTGGCATTCTTAGCTTTGGAAATGTGCAAAATTATCTGTAGATGGGAGAGGTCAGAAATGGGCAAGACTTGTTGCCCATATTAATTTCAGTCATGCTTCATCAGATACAGGGTAGTATTCATTTAATGTATCTTCCATTCACTCAGAATTACACCTGTGGCCCTGATTGCATCATGAGACATTCTAGCTTTTGGAGTTCACAAATTCCAAATTAGTCTTTGATTTCTTGCTTGAAGCAGAGAAAACTTCAAACCTAGTGTCTTCCTTGACCTGCCACCAGTGCTAAAATCAGCCAAATGGCTTCTTGGTATATATTTTGTGTGTGTTATTTAATGACGCTGTGAATTGCTAAGTTTATATTGTGTTAGGGATAGGTAAATATGTAAGTATGGAGCATTGGTGGAATGATACTGATGGGAAAAAAAAATAACTTGAGAAGAACCTGTCTCAGTTGCACTTTGACCACATAAATTCCACATAGACTGGCCAGGGATTGAGCCTTGTCCTCTGTGGTGAGAGGCCAGTGACTAATCATCCAAGCCATGGGATGACATTCTTGCCATGTAAAACAACAACCAAGTACCATATGTATTGTATGGACATTGCAGATATCATTTATATTATAGTTCTCCATTCTCATCATGTATGAAAGCCGAATTTCTGGTTTGACTGTCATATTTGTGGTGTGATGGTAATTGATAACATGCATGGTAATGTTTAATGTAACAAAATGAAGTTGACAGATTGATACACAGAAAACAAAAATGTAAATGCTGTGGCATTTTGTAGGTTGTGTAACATTCAGAAATGTATTCACCATTTATGAAGTAATACATTATGTAACGTTAATCTACAATCTTAAATACAATCTTGTATCCATGGTTGGATTTTATTGGTATTTTGTGTGTGTGAAATTGTTCACAAACCTTATTTGTGCATTCTGTCTGATGAAATAATATATGCCATCTGAAACAAGAAAATCCTAACAAGTGCAGAACTGCACGCTGCATACGTTATTGATGCTGGTTTGTAAAAATTCCTTCCACGTTGCTTAGCTTCACTTTTTGGCTGTTTCTCAATTCCAGTACTTATAACTTTAGTCTTTGTCATAACAAAACCTGTTAACAGTAAAGCATAAGCTTACATACATGAACTTTATTTTGGTTGGTGTTAATATTGATATCATAATCGTTATTTTTGTTCTTGTTAGCCACTGTTGGCAGTGTCATATTAGGTAGCAGTATGAGCAAGTGGTTGTAAGTGGAACTAGATTTCCTACTGAACTCTTTCCTGCTCACCTCTCATTCGGCTACTGAGATAATCTATTCCTGCAGTAGCAGGTTCACGAGTTTTGTACAGATTGATACATGAATGTGATGGCTTGTGGGTGGAGCATGTAATGTAATATTTTACTCTGAGCAAGGTTCAATACTTTTGTTCTTCCAGTTACATGGCTAAAGGAATATGTTCCATCTTGATATTTGTAAACTGAATGTGCCCATGTAATGTGAGCAGTGTACAATTTAAGTAGACATTACCTCTATGTATATTTTACATTTTATTACGTTTTTGAAGAGATTTAGTTGTAAATAGTTATATTACTTTTGGTGTTACAAATGTTCATCTCCAGTATGTGAGACTGTTGTGTTTGAGGCAAGGTTAACAGACTGGCATAAGAGGGTTTATTGGTAGAACTGATACAGTTTTGAAGCTCAGCGTTGAGATCCACATTCTCAATTCATTTTGATTACTATGTGCCAGAACAAGCAGTTACATTTTAACATCTGTGAAATTGTTAAAAACTGCATGATTTACAATTTTTCTGTACACTGTGTTGTGTAAGAAATTCCATACTTAAAAAGAAGTACACACACTTGCAAGCTTAAGAGATGCATGTGAGTCAAAACTTTGGGATGAAAGACAAGAACTAAGGTCAGATATTAAGTTTCATGTCTTAGTTTTTGCAAATTTGTAAAAGATGGCAGTCTAGTCCATGATCATACATACCACAGTTTGTTATTCTATATGATCATCCACATGGTTAATACACCATACCTTAGTTCCCCATCTTTATTAGAATAGGTATGTGGGAGAATCAAAGAGTTTCCAGAATTCATTTATGTTAATATAGCCATGCCTCCTGTTAAAGAGGAGTTCACATGATTAGACTGCATGCTGTCTGTAGAGTAAGCTGGAACAGATTGGGGCATGTTGATTTGCCCTGGTTGGCCACAGAGTGGAAGTGTGTTCCCTGTGCTCGTCACAGTGTCTCACTTTGAACAGCAAGTGAACATCAAGTTATTTTGTAAACAAGGGAGATTAGGAGCAGGAACTCTTGTAAACCTTAATGCAATTTATGGATATAAAGTTCTTGAAAATAGTGTGTACAAATAATACAACCAATTTAAAACAGTCAAGAATCACTAGAAAATGAGTGCAATGGCAGGTCAGCAACATAAAAGTTATTCATATGTGGCCAAAATTTACCCAGTCAGGATGTAAGAACAGTGTGGGATGACTGAATGGGTAGCAAATGAAATTCACATGGAGTGGTTCAAAGAATTCTGAAATAAGGTTTGGTAATGCAGGATGTGTGTGTGAAATATTTGTGTTATGCATTCTGATTGAGGACCAGATGGAGATCAGGAAACTGTTTGCTGCTTAGCTCTTTGTATGATCAACACAAGAAGCAGACCACCTATCCAAGATTACTACTGGGGAGGAATCTAGAGTCTTCGTTTATGAACATGAGATGAAACATCAGTCCTGTGAATGGTACACTGTTTCATCACCCTGACGGAGGAAAGTGCAGATCACAAAATATCAGCAGGACATGCTGATTGCTGTTCTTGACATCTTGGGCATGATGCACCCCGCTTTTTGTACCAAAGTTCTGAAGTGTTTGAGGGTGCCATTTGGCAGAATAGACCTGAAAAATGGAGCAACAACTGGATCCTGCTCTACAATAATATGCCTCATCACACATCCTTCACAGTGTAGCAGTTTTTGGCAAACTATATTCTAGCCATGCCCTAGCGACGGTATTCTCCAGCTCTTGCTGCGTGTGACTTCTGACTCTTCCCAAACCTCAGGATTGCACATAACGATGGTTTTGTATGAGTAGAAGAAGTTGAACAGAATGTGATAACATGTCTCACATCCATGCCAAAAAAGGACTTACAGAGGTGCTTCCAGCAATGACAGGAACGCAGGAGCAGAAGGGCAGTACCTCAGGGTTGACTAGATTATGTTTTATGTGTGTCTTTTGACTACTTATGCTCAGTTCTGGTAACTTTTTTATTTTCTTACATGTATGTGTGTGTGTGTGTATATACACTGGATGTATATATATATATATCAAATATTTTGGTGTCAGAAACTTTGCCTAAGAGGAAAACATGCATATTAAACTCGTTGGATCATTGCAAATGTAACTTGTCACAAACTAACAAACTATAGGCATTCATAGCAAGTGACACTGTATGTTATTTGAGATATTAACTTAATAGAATTCATCCCTTTGTGTCCTCAAAAAATATTCACAATAAGTATTAAATAGTCAGTCTCATACAATTGTTTATTTATTCAAAGGATACATGTTTAAGTCTAGATATTGACTAAGATCAGACTAAACAAAATATGATTTTTAGAAGGCAGGTAAGGGATGTGATATAAAAAACATAATGCTTTACATGAGGTCCCAGAGTTGTATAATATTTTTGTTTTACACTAAAATTGTAAAGTTATATATGATCGATGGTAGCTGAACAGTAGTAGTGGGAATGTGACGTAGTATTCATAGATATTACGATATTAAAATAGGTAGAATATTAGGTGTTATTTTAATGATGTAGACTGGTTGATTTTTCAAATATGCCATGCCTAGTTTGTCAAGTATATAGTGGAATGTTTCTCGTTGCTTGTATTTTGTTAGTTTTCTAAATTCCACCAATATTCATTAATGTTAAGAGTATATTTTATAAAATTAGTATTTTGATGGAAGGTTGGTCTTCAACCTCATACTTTTTCGATCTCGACATAGACACTTGTTTTTGTTACACATGACAACCTGAGACTGTTAAAACTAAACTCCGTGGCCTTAGTCCGCACGCGAACTATACCGACAGAGCGGCCGCCGCCGGTCGGCGAAGTTAGTGCCAACTTTTTGCGGATAGAGGGGTGTCACATGGTCAGCGCAACGGTTCCCCACAGCCGTTAATCTCTGTTTTCTAGACCTGGAGCCGCTACTTTTTTCATTCAAGTAGCTCCTCAATTGACCTCACGAGGCTGAGTGGACCCCGTTCCAGACC
>Ga0123352_10002836_pt1 | contig 24624 bp, 13 predicted proteins | sample TergutLab28metaG_FD_89700 | JGI IMG/M metagenome (GOLD analysis project Ga0123352, IMG submission 89700) | Labiotermes labralis P1 segment gut microbial communities from Petit-Saut dam, French Guiana - Lab288 P1 | ecosystem: Host-associated > Arthropoda: Insects > Digestive system > Gut ...
ATTTACACATTAAAACATTAAAACGCTCCGACATGTTTCGGTCCTAGGACCATCATCAGGGAGCCATATCGTCCTTGCTAAAGTTACACTATAAAAAGTCACATTAATTTCGCTGTACCAGTTAGGTATTGTGGCACCATACCTGTAATACAAATTATACCAAGTAAGTATCGTCAATTTGTATTACAGGCATGCTGCCACAATACCCAACTGGTACAGCGAAATTAATGTGACTTTTTATAGTGTTAACTTTAGCAAGGATGATATGGCTCCCTGATGATGGTCCTAGGACCGAAACATGTCGGAGCGTTTTTAATGTCTTAATGTGTAAATTTCATAAATGTTATATTTGTGCAGTAGTTGGTATAATAATTGAGTAGCAATTTTGTTGCATTTAGTGGCGATGACGTCATGACAAACATCTGTTGCGCAAGACGTGCCAAATGTTTCCCTAGAGATGTCCCCAATCTGGCATCAGTGTCGTGAAGTTTTTCTTCAGTCAATACCTTTGTTCTGCGTGTTGGTACAGTCCAAAATATAATCTGTCGCACAAACCTTTCACACTCATTTTGAGACAATTACTGTGTGCGACAGTAGGGTTAGGAAATCGTCTGAATTTACGACGGCACTTCCAGTAGCAACTACATTTGGCTTATGCACGTGTATCCTACAGACATTCGCCAAGCGAGTGGCAGATGAGTCACAACGACCTCACGGACTCCCCGGTAAGCAACACAAACAAGCCAAAGCGGAGGTTTCGGTGCACAGCGTGACTACCGAGTGGGGCCACTTAGACTGGTGGCAAAGCAGATGGATACTTAAATCTTCAAAGCCATTTACATGTTCATGATAATATTTTAACAAATTATGGATGCTTAATATCAAGCACATAACACTTCTTTAGAACAAAGTAACTCCTATCAAAATCATGTTTACAGTTCAGCGCATGCAAATAAACACGTCAACCTAAGAGTTTGTCAAATCTGGAGTGTGAAAACAAAAATCGATGTAGCCATACAACACACCAATGAAACAGTTTATTTACACCATTGGTGAGAAAACTGTGTTCCGCGAAACCCAGGGGCTCCGTACGTAAATTTCCTTTCTAGTTAAACTGGTACACATATTTTTGGTAATTTGTAAATAAATGTTTATTCAGGGCTGCCGAGAGCACGTTCGAGCCTCGGGGAAAACTTTTTTTTCGGCCCCCCAGCAAGGGTGTACCCGAAAAAAAACTTTGCACTAAATCGGGAAGAATGTCTCTCAGTTGGAGGGTCACTTGGGCTTGGTATGAGAGGGTTAATTTGTAAATCGAGGAATAATGATACTACCGAAGAAGACAAAAACGTATGCAAGATAGTCGGGCCCCATTCCGAATCGCCGGGCCCCACAAATTTGTACCGGCTGCCTACCACCACCCCCCCTTCTCGTCGGCACGGTTTTTTTTATTTTTTCCTCATCTTTGTGTATAATCGGTGCTGGACTTATTCAGTGTAAATCACCAATAAGAATTTTTAATACATATACGTGAATATTTTAATTTTGAAACACCTGTTCACGTTTTAAGAAGTATTATTTTATTTTTGCACCCAAATTAATATTTGACTATAGGGGATTTCCATAAAAACTTAGCCATAAGGGTTTCATAGATATTGAGTGTTAACATAAGTGATCCAGACCACTTCAGTGTTAACGCCTTCACTTAATACAATGCGTTCGGAAAGTCGCTGTGCACTTAGGCTACGGTAGAGTTCAGTTGAACTGTGATGGCATACGTTGACGCGCGGGAGGGGAAGTGAAGTGGAAACTGGCGAATGGAGTGGACATCACTTACAACGCCTTTTATAAGTGCACAGCGACTTTCCGAACACAATGTATCTTGATAGATATAACTGAACATGAGATTAACAAACGTGCAACAAGCAATTTAGGGCTATTGGAGATAACAGAAAATCCACATTTGTGATTTCACAATTAAGCAGTTCATTCTTAACATATGCCTTAGAAATTTGTAACATGGCTTCTTTACATAGAATTATGTCAATAACAAATGCCAGTATTACCATTACGTACACGAAAGGCACCATCAATTAACAAGACGATGTATACTTACTTACTCCATGGTGCAGAGTCCTTCTTGAGAAGCTAACTGGTTTGCAGCTAGTCAAGAAATTCCCCGCATTTTATGGAGCACGAAGGTTCATCACCGCACTCACAAGCGTCCGCCACCCGTCCCTATCCTGGGCCAGCCCAATCCAGTCCACATACCCATATCCCACCTCATGGAGATCCATCCTAATATTATCCACCCATCTAGGCCTAGGTCTCCCCAGTGGTCTCTTTCCCTCCGGTTTCCTTACCAAGACCCTACACGACCCCCCTTCTTCACTCATACGCGCCACATGCCCAGCCCATCTCATTCTTCTCGATTTTATCACCCGCACAATATTGGGTTAGGAATACAGATCATATAGCTCCTCGTTTGCAATCTCCCCCATTCCCCCGTCATCTCGTCCCTCTTAGATCAAAATATTCTCCTCAACACCATATTCTCAAACATCCTCAGCTTCCTTTCCTCCCGCAATGTCAGCGACCAAGTTTCACAACCATACAAAACAACAGGCAAGATTATAGTTCTATATATCTTAATCTTTAATTTCCTGGACAGCAACCTGGAAGACAAAAGATTCTGCACCGAATGATAGCAAGCATTTCCTAGCCCCAATCTGCTCTTAATTTCTTACGGAATAGAATTTTGATGTGTTAAAGGTGTTCCCAAATATTTAAACTCTTCCACCCTCTCGAAGGTACTATTATTAATCCTCACACTGTGATTTCGTCCTGCATTCTGATCTCGAGACATAACCATGTACTTAGTTTTATCCGCACTTACTTTCAGTCCATTCTCCCTAGTAGCAGCAACTACAGCTTCTGCATTTTCCTTTAGCGTATGTGTACTTCCTCCCAGTATATTAACACGATGTATTCGTCACAATATTTTAACGACTCATAAAACGTTATTAAAACTGCGTGTATAAAGTATCTGATATATTTTTATACCACACTGCTACCGCGTACACCCGTTCAATTAGACTGCAAAATCAACAAGACAGACTTTTCAGGAGATTCTTATAATAAAAGTCCACACCGACCTCGCTTGACAGTCAAAATAACTAGCATAACAAATACCATTTGCTGTGAATACAGTGTTAACACTCCTGATGATGGACAGTAAATCTGTTCGAAACATGTTGAGTTCTTTACCAAAATAAAGTAGAGAAATAGTGTATCTTGTTGGCTTTTATTATAAGGATATATCACGATGCAGGAGACTCTGACGGTCAAATTTCCAAAGGTTTATAGATGATCCGACCTGTTGCAGCTTAAGTCGTCCTTAGGAATGGTCTTGTAACCGCCCTGCAGTTGTTACTAACTCCTGAACCTTGCTTTTCAGCGAAAGATTCAGGTCGTAAACAAACATTTTCAGAAAACTGTATCTTCTTTGTTTTATTATCTCACTATCTGATACAAACTAGGTTTTCGTAATACGAAAAACGCGTTCTGTACAACGGTTCCAAGAAAACATGCCCGTTAAAGAAGGTGCATGCTATTCAATATAATTACAGCAACAGCGAAACTGAAGCTTATAGCCCGCAGCACATGGAAATTTTAGTTACACAAATACTGGCAATTCGTTTTTGTAAAGCAAGCGTCCTTGTTCATTCAAAAATAATATGCGCAGGTAAATCCGAAACATAAATCTTACGAAGCTTAATTTACTATCAGAATATACCATTAGTAAAAAAATGAAGCATGTAACTCAAGAACCAGAGAGTATATTCCACATAAAAAAAAACAGGCGTATCACACAAAGCGCCTCATTTGTCAGTAATGCATCATCGCGTCGTGAATAGGGGGATGAGTGCAGAATTATGTCGCATCCTGCCGAGAGGTGATCCACCTGCACTTCATTACAACATGTTACATCTGAGCTTCTGTGCAACGGCCCGTAAATAACAATAATTTAACGGCATTTTAAAAGTTTATATATTCTGCACGGTAGTCGAGATTACATGAAACGGTGATAATAAGCAATGGTGTTGACGTAATTCATAGAACAATACTGCAGACGGATGTAATGTAATTACTGGTTGTCGTAACAAATACCGCCGTGTTTAATGTGAAGGTTAGGCTACTAATAATGTCACATAAACTGTGACCAGTTAAGTAGAGATACAGTGTAGAGCACTCAGGACTACATACCATCATCTGGTCCTCTTTGTAAGCGCTACTGTTCAGTAAGACCCTACGTTCAACAATAACTTAGCCACAAAAATTTACTACCAACTAGCAGCAGATTGTTTTTACAGTTATTATACGCAACTAATACACGTTTCGGCCATCTGTCCTGGCCATTTCAGGGAGTTACAAGTCTGGAAGGCTTGTATAGCGCATATGCCATACGTGCTGTACACGTCGACCACACTTCTAAATACATGAAGATGGCCAGAATATATGGCCGAAACATGTAGTATTTGTGTATAATAAATATAAAAGCATGGTGCAAATATTTTTATTTCTGGTTCCGTGCATCGCTATCTATATTAATAATTTGTCCAACGAGAAGGAACACAAAGCAGTCTATATATTATTCTGCAAGTTCACTCTACATGTTTCGGGTTGTCAACAACACCCATCAACAGGAGTACACAAAACTGTAACTACAGCCTCCGGTACCTGTCATATTTTTTGTGCAGCTACCTCCCTCCAATGTGGCCACGCTGGAGGAAGATAGCTTAACAAAAAATATGACCGGTACCGGAGGCTGTAGTTATAGTTTTGTGTACTCCTGATGATGGGTACGGTTGACACACGAAACATGTAGAGTGAACTTGCAGAATAATAAATAGACTGCTTTGTGTCGTATCTCGTTGGACAATTATTAATATACATATATATAAACACACATACATACATATGGTGCAATGAGTTGGTAGTAAATTTGTGTGTATTAGACAGTTATACGGAAGGGGTACAACATCAAATAAATCACTTAGTCACTTTAAAAGCTAAGGATCAGGATACAGACTCTACCTACAACAGTCATGTACCCACTCTAGGGATATGATATTCTGGTAAGTGACAGCGTGTAGTTTGATACATACCAATGATGATTCGAAGAAGCCCGCTAATTCCTTATTTAGGTTGAACTATTCCACACCTCACTCCTCTACCGTGACGACGGAGACGGGTAGTTTTTTCGAAACGCTGGTACCCTTTCACCAAATACACTGCTGTATTAATCTCAAATCCCAGTTTACATTTACACATTTGTTGTGAACTGTACGAAACACAGTACATTACTTTCGTACAAGAGAAGGAGTTATAAACGTTTCAAAACAAAATATTCAGGGAAGGTTTTGGATCTTAGAAGGAAGAATGGAAGTAGCGAGCAACTTAGGATGCTACACAACGAGGAACTACGCAATTTATATAGGTTATGTAGTATTTTTACAGTAGTGAATTCTAGAAAGTTGCATCATGTTGAGTGGGGGATATCGGGGCGGCATATGAAATATTGGGGAGGAAACCCTTGACATTGTTCTCCTTGGCGAAGCGAGGACACGGTAGGAACTTCACGAGATGCTTCAAGAAGCTCATGGGATATAATATACCACTTACTAATTATCAAAGAATATTCAACAAGAGACCGATAACGGCTGTGACTCCTTACTAGTTAGGCCCAGATCTATACACCACACCAATCCAACTGCAAAACCGAGACGTAGGTATATTGCCATTATATTCCTGTAATTTCTACACGAAAAATAATTTGTATAAGACCGTACGAAGTTCCGAAAATCCGTGGTCCGTAAGCTATTCCACGGAACAAACCACTTATCAAGGAAAAATATCTTTCCAGAGGGTTGGCGTATTCGGATCTTAAAATGAGGGGGGTACGTGACTTAAGTCACACAGTGCCACTTTATCTCACAATTACTGCACGTCACTGTCCGCAGCTGCTCTGCTGCCATTGCAGAAGGTCGCCTGAGAGGGCTATGTTAATACGATAAATGAGCGGCCAGGAGTGGCAACCGATAGTCGCCTGTTCAAATAATAACCTATACTCGGGCACAACCAACCTATAAAACTTCAGCGTAATGTGGTTGTGAAATAATAAATAGGTCTTCAATACCGATTACGTTACATCCAGTAGTTTGCTCGCAGCTAATTAAGCTCACAACCACACGACGCAAAGCGTCTTGGTACAGGCGTTTACCTCAAAATTATGAACATTTTTGCCCCATCAGAAGCGAGGTACAACAGTTGTACTTGAATTTGTTGTAATGTTGGGCGGATGGTCGGAGACCAAGCAAGCTGGCCGGCTTCCTTTGACGACCTCGGACACGCAACTCGTAATGATCCGCCCATTAACAAGCACGGAATGAGAAAACGCTCACGAATTTCTCAAACTGCGTGCATGCAGACGCGACGTTTGGAACCTCATCCTCCCGCCCCCTTCCTAGCATATTGTGGTTGGTCAACCCCTTAAAATATATGGCTACAAATAGGCATATAACTCAAGCCTTCAACTCTTTCCTCCCTTTTACACACACACACCATACATAAAATTTCTCAAGGATAAATAAGTAAAACAAATGACAGCTTGCACTCCAAAACAGATATTCTTTTGTATAAAAAAGTAAATAACAACCAGTAGTCATGCCGTCTTAACATTGTTTAACATTTTTAAAACTACACGCTACGGTTAATCGCCTTAAAATTGATTTAGATAAGTGTAATTTTTTGTCGATAATGACGATACCCCCCCCCCCTTGCCTTCTGCACCGACCGTAACGTAATCACATAGATATACCCCAAACGATGGAAGAATGAAACATACGAGCCCGTTAACCGAGATGCAGAGTTGCAGACAATGAATCGTAAAAAATTCTCAGAGACGTGGGTCCCGTCCTGCTTTCCTACGTCTTCATGACGTCACGATGCTCTACCAATTCGGAATCTCACTACATTGTTCTGTTTAGGGTTGACAGAATTATACATGAAACCAAACACAAACCGTGTTTTTAAGTTCACATCCATTATTGTTCCTACAACTGTTACTGCGATTTAGAGCCCAAAATAAAACCAATAATAACAATGATAATAATGACAATATAGTAACAATAATAAACACCATCGACAACGAAAATAACAGCTCCCAACATTCAATTCTGTTTGGAATATTTCTTCCTTCTAAATTCCTGTCCTCTTATTATTTTACATAGGTGTAAAAAAAACCCATATATACATTAGTATATAGCCTACCATTTGTTGTACTGGGTGTGAAACTTGACTCCTTAATCGAAGTAAAGAACAAACTTTGAGGGTGTTTGAAAACATAGGCCTAATGCTGACAAGAAAATTTGGTCATGAAACCAGAAATGACACGGACGATAGGAGCAATTATGCCCTAGGGGGGGCTCCATTACTCGTATTATTTATCTAATACTGTTGTTATATCAAGGACGATAAGACTGGTGGAATATATAAAACGTACGTCTGTGGGGGACAAAAACTGCAGGTGCAAACAAAATTTTGGTAGCTAAGACACAACTTGGGAGTTGATACAATAACTTAAAAAAAAAAAAAGTTGGAAGGGTGTAGTGTATGGTAACCTTCAGTGAACACGGCAGTATACATTGTATTTCAGTATATCACGAAATTTCTTAGACCAGATAAGGGACTATAAATTCCTTATGTGTGAACCGAAGGAATAAGCTATTAAGGTGCGTTCGTAAAATTACGAAATGCGACTATTAGTTTCGTCAGGTCTGTCTGCCGGTCCGCACGTAAATACTCGGCTTCCACTAGGCGGATTTTCATGAAATTTCATGCTTGAGTACTTTTTCGAAAATCTGTCGAGAAAATTAAAGTTTCGTTAAAATCTGAAAAGAATAAAGGGTACTTTACATTAAGACCAATATACATTTCTGATCATATCTCGCTCATTTCTTCTTAAAACGAAATTTTTTTTCAGACGAAAGTTGTAGAGAAAATCAAAACACACATTTTATGTTCAGTAACTCTTTTTTTAAATCGTGCCGTTAATGAAATAATGTGGAAAAATACTGTAGAGGGGGGCAGGCCACAGAAGAAAATATGGCGCAAGCGCATTGCATGCTGGATACCTAAGGCTACGAACACACACTCAGATTCTGCCATACTTAACGTTTTTCCATTGCAACAATGGTTGCACGAACGCGCCTCTTTATTACCTCCTACGTAACACGCCTGTCTTGTTTCATTACAACGCATAATATTATTATGACAAATAAAGGCGTAAAGACTATGGACAGTAAAAATAATCGTGTCATACAGTGTGTTAGGCACGAGGAACAAATACAGATAAAACGGAAGTGAAGCCTTCGCTCTTCTAGTTGTTATGCGGGATAAGCTGATAGTTAGTTACCGACGTGTTGGAACAGCCTATCAGTTCAATCTTTCAAGGGTTAGCCAAAAAAAAAAAATATATCGCAAAACGGGAGTTTTAACTTTTATGAACACAACCCTAAAATTTGCAGCGCTCAAATAAAATCCGTACATTGTAGAAAAATATTTTCGGGCGAGATAATTGTAATATTTGTAATGGAGTCTGAAGTTACACATATAAAATAATCAGTTACCACTTTGGATTTAAATAAAAGTTGTTACGAGGAGAAACACAGTATACATTTTGCAGAATCATAACGCAAAACAGTAAACCGACTTACCAACCGAGATATAACATTCTCTACTTTATAACTACCCCTGTCAACATTACTTGGTACCCATCATCATCACGTAGTCTGTCTTAAGACAGGTCCATAGCCTCTTCCAAAGGGTTCTTCATAGAGTGAGAGCTAGTGCTTCATCTTTCAACTTCCAGTATCTTTTCTTTCCCTTACGGTCATCCAGTGGCTGTTTACGTCTTCTTCCTCGTCTTCCCATTCCTTCTATCTTTCCTTCAATAACATATTTTAGAAGACAGTTCATACGAAAGATGTGTCCACTCCAGTTAGCCTTCTTTTGTGTCATTGAATGTAAGAGTTTTTGTTCCTCCTTGAATCCTTGTAATGCTTCACTTTTTACACGATCGGTCCGTCTGATCTTCTCCATTCTTCTCCAGCACCACATTTCAAAACTCTTGACGTATTTCTGATCTACTTTCCGAACTGCCCAAGATTCGGCACCTTACACTCTCACCAAATAATTTAAGTTTCCAGCCAAACCGATGCCATTCTGACCGGCGTATTACAAACACTTCGATATTAGCCGAAAGTAATACTGTTAATTCCAATTAACACGAATCTTACCATTCAAATAATGCTACCTCCACATTTAACGATACGCGATTGCATTCCATATTTGAAGTATCCTTAGACCAAAACCAGTATTTATTATAATCACACACGTACAATGAACAAAAGAAAATTTCCACACTACCATCGCAACTCTCCAGAGTTTTAAACAAGCAAATTTTACAGCAGTGTGTTCCACATTCCCTCCTCTTTAAGGTCGTGAAGGTCACTTTAATCATCATGGGAACCCTAGATATGACAAGCTCCCTCTTTAGGTAAGGGCATAGTCCTCGCACAACTTCTTCAAGAAACACGTAATAACTGTGTTGCATGTGTCCTCAAGACGACATCTTGAAAGGTAAACAGAATGTGACCCACACAGACATACAGGGTGTTTCAATCACACTGGCCGACCTCGGGGATGACAGACATTGGTTTTTGTTTTACACAACGTAAGTATTTCTCGATCCGCAAGGATTGTTTTCGATACACGAGACAATCATGCACACTGTACCAAGCAGGTATTTTCAAGTTCCTGTTTGGTGGGGGAAGTGCTCGTAATAATTAAAGGAATCTGTGGAAAAAGACATTTCTTCTTAAAATCTGATAGTCGTTCAACTCGACGGTCAATTCCTTGCCTCTGATGGAACACGAGTGTTCATTACCGTGCTCAAAATAGCTCATCATGGATATTACAATAAGCCAGCTGATTCTACCCAAAACACTACTTATTTACAGTAAATTTTAATACTGTCTTACAATCTAAGCTCACACTCGCAAAGTGATCTCTACCTTTTCCGAATAACATTTCCTACGAACACACCTAACACGCGTGCTACAGGTCTTGCTTACCTCAACACCCTTGTTTTGCCTATTGCGCAGTCTATTCCAGAGTGCTGCTTGGGTATGGAGAAGTTCTCACGTTGGAGATAAAATTATGGGAGTGATGCAAACACTAATCTCCATCCAGCACTCAATGTTAAGACTTTACGTATCACACACCGACGTTGCAGGTTGTGAACTGAACAAGAATGAATGAATGAATGAATGGTGGTAATCTAGAAACAAAGTAACAGTTAACAGGGATGAGAAAATAAATACATGAAGAAAGACTGGAGGTTATAAAGACAAAAGAAAAATTAATCACACAGAAAGCAGCCGGTATCTAAGGCTGTGGTATTCGAAGGCTGAAACTAAGAAGATAAGATGTAGGCCTACGTCCTTTTGTATTGTTGGCGCACGTATGTCGCTTTCAACAATACAAGGCATCCTTATCTTTTTTGGAGGGGGAGAGGACAACAGAGAAGCAACAATGCATTCTAATTATTTTTGCACAACATACGTTGCTGCCAACAACAACAAGAAATATACTTAAGTCTTCACAAAAAGCACAAGCCAATTTTTTTCTCGACAGATTTGCACAGAAGCGTCCAATATCAAACTTCACGGAAATCCTTCCAGGGGCAGCCACGCTGATAAATGCGCACGGACGGACGGACGGACATGACGAAGTTAGCAGGCGATCCTCACTACTACGCGAACACGCCTAGAAAGTTAAAACTGTCGCCATGCTTAGCACAATGCCATTACAACGTAAGATACAGGGGCAGTGCAGGCATAGCTGAACGAATTCTTAACTTCGCCACTAGACGTCTGTGGTCAGTATCACGCTATGGCTGCTTTACCCTTGGGTAAAGAGCCTCAAGCACCGATTAAATGGTAAGATGGGTCGGACCCAGAGAAAGTATTTTTTTTGTCTCTTTCACGATACCACCTAGTCTTTGGAGACTAACTAGGTATTTTATTCTCTCCTACACTACTACGTTGTCTATTTGCTGCAGGCGACGCCCAACGGTTCAGCCTGCTTTATTCTGGCTCCTCATCATTCTTGAGGTTTTTTTTTCTAGATCACATACAGCGACGCATCACAATCGGTATGACTCCTCTGGACGAGTGATCAGCTCGTCGCAGAGACCTCTACCTGACAACACACAACACTCACAACAAACAGACATCCATGCCCCCGGTGGGATTCGAACCCACAATCTCAGCAGGCGAGCGGCCGTAGACTTACGCCTTAGACCGCGCTGCCACTGGGACCGGCAGAGAAAGTATGGAGAAGAAAAACGTATCAGACCTAGGCATAAAATCCAACGCCAATTTCCCTGTAGGCCAGCCAGTAGACTGGTCGGTATACAGACTGAGCTATCCCGGCTTAATATTCGAAAAGTACAACTGTAAAGAACACACTGTACGTAGCTAGCGTAGGAAAGGAACTGTGCTAGAGAACCCAGCAGCAAATGCCACTGGCCGACCCCAATTCGACCCGACCTGTCACCCCCTCCCCCCCACTGTGTATTATCTTGTATAATGACTCGTAACGAGCGAGGTAATGACACGAAGCAATCAAAGGGGCTGCTGAGGTCTCCACATGATGATAAGTTGCAAGGGAAATCTGACTGCTTTTATTATACGTCTACTTAGGAAAATATGATTCATGTTAACAACAAAGTTTAGCTTCAACTGGATAATGCGGTGCACCTGCGTTATTATTTAGTTTCTTCTATACGATTCGATAACTTTTCACAACTGAATGCTCACATGTAATTTGACAATCAGGTGACCGTGCATCGTGGTAAATTCTTATAATACAACCAACTAGATGCACTAATTTCTCAAATTTATTTTTGGAATATAATTCTACAAGTTTCGGACAGTTCCTCTGTCCATCATCAGAGACGTTCAATACGTAAGATTCCGAATTTGACATTCAGAGGACCGTGCATCGTAATATATTATTATAATAAAACCAACTAGATGCACTAATTTCTCAAATTTATTTTTGGAATAAAACCCTACATGTTTCGGACAGCTTCCCTGTACATCATCAGGAGTTTTTCACTGTACACAGAGCAATGGTATATGTCATACAGGTTTGCTGACAGCTTGCGAGCAGTATCAGGACGGAACCGGTTCCGTCCTGATACTGCTCGCAAGCTGTCAGCAAACCTGTATGACATATACCATTGCTCTGTGTACAGTGAAAAACTCCTGATGATGTACAGGGAAGCTGTCCGAAACATGTAGGGTTTTATTCCAAAAATAAATTTGAGAAATTAGTGCATCTAGTTGGTTTTATTATAATAATATATTACGATGCACGGTCCTCTGAATGTCAAATTCGGAATCTTACGTATTGAACGTCTCTGATGATGGACAGAGGAACTGTCCGAAACTTGTAGAATTATATTCCAAAAATAAATTTGAGAAATTAGTGCATCTAGTTGGTTGTATTATAAGAATTTACCACGATGCACGGTCACCTGATTGTCAAATTACATGTGAGCATTCAGTTGTGAAAAGTTATCGAATCGTATAGAAGAAACTAAATAATAACGCAGGTGCACCGCATTATCCAGTTGAAGCTAAACTTTGTTGTTAACATGAATCATATTTTCCTAAGTAGACGTATAATAAAAGCAGTCAGATTTCCCTTGCAACTTATCATCATGTGGAGACCTCAGCAGCCCCTTTGATTGCTTCGTGTCATTACCTCGCTCGTTACGAGTCATTATACAAGATAATACACAGTGGGGGGGAGGGGGTGACAGGTCGGGTCGAATTGGGGTCGGCCAGTGGCATTTGCTGCTGGGTTCTCTAGCACAGTTCCTTTCCTACGCTAGCTACGTACAGTGTGTTCTTTACAGTTGTACTTTTCGAATATTAAGCCGGGATAGCTCAGTCTGTATACCGACCAGTCTACTGGCTGGCCTACAGGGAAATTGGCGTTGGATTTTATGCCTAGGTCTGATACGTTTTTCTTCTCCATACTTTCTCTGCCGGTCCCAGTGGCAGCGCGGTCTAAGGCGTAAGTCTACGGCCGCTCGCCTGCTGAGATTGTGGGTTCGAATCCCACCGGGGGCATGGATGTCTGTTTGTTGTGAGTGTTGTGTGTTGTCAGGTAGAGGTCTCTGCGACGAGCTGATCACTCGTCCAGAGGAGTCATACCGATTGTGATGCGTCGCTGTATGTGATCTAGAAAAAAAAACCTCAAGAATGATGAGGAGCCAGAATAAAGCAGGCTGAACCGTTGGGCGTCGCCTGCAGCAAATAGACAACGTAGTAGTGTAGGAGAGAATAAAATACCTAGTTAGTCTCCAAAGACTAGGTGGTATCGTGAAAGAGACAAAAAAAATACTTTCTCTGGGTCCGACCCATCTTACCATTTAATCGGTGCTTGAGGCTCTTTACCCAAGGGTAAAGCAGCCATAGCGTGATACTGACCACAGACGTCTAGTGGCGAAGTTAAGAATTCGTTCAGCTATGCCTGCACTGCCCCTGTATCTTACGTTGTAATGGCATTGTGCTAAGCATGGCGACAGTTTTAACTTTCTAGGCGTGTTCGCGTAGTAGTGAGGATCGCCTGCTAACTTCGTCATGTCCGTCCGTCCGTCCGTGCGCATTTATCAGCGTGGCTGCCCCTGGAAGGATTTCCGTGAAGTTTGATATTGGACGCTTCTGTGCAAATCTGTCGAGAAAAAAATTGGCTTGTGCTTTTTGTGAAGACTTAAGTATATTTCTTGTTGTTGTTGGCAGCAACGTATGTTGTGCAAAAATAATTAGAATGCATTGTTGCTTCTCTGTTGTCCTCTCCCCCTCCAAAAAAGATAAGGATGCCTTGTATTGTTGAAAGCGACATACGTGCGCCAACAATACAAAAGGACGTAGGCCTACATCTTATCTTCTTAGTTTCAGCCTTCGAATACCACAGCCTTAGATACCGGCTGCTTTCTGTGTGATTAATTTTTCTTTTGTCTTTATAACCTCCAGTCTTTCTTCATGTATTTATTTTCTCATCCCTGTTAACTGTTACTTTGTTTCTAGATTACCACCATTCATTCATTCATTCATTCTTGTTCAGTTCACAACCTGCAACGTCGGTGTGTGATACGTAAAGTCTTAACATTGAGTGCTGGATGGAGATTAGTGTTTGCATCACTCCCATAATTTTATCTCCAACGTGAGAACTTCTCCATACCCAAGCAGCACTCTGGAATAGACTGCGCAATAGGCAAAACAAGGGTGTTGAGGTAAGCAAGACCTGTAGCACGCGTGTTAGGTGTGTTCGTAGGAAATGTTATTCGGAAAAGGTAGAGATCACTTTGCGAGTGTGAGCTTAGATTGTAAGACAGTATTAAAATTTACTGTAAATAAGTAGTGTTTTGGGTAGAATCAGCTGGCTTATTGTAATATCCATGATGAGCTATTTTGAGCACGGTAATGAACACTCGTGTTCCATCAGAGGCAAGGAATTGACCGTCGAGTTGAACGACTATCAGATTTTAAGAAGAAATGTCTTTTTCCACAGATTCCTTTAATTATTACGAGCACTTCCCCCACCAAACAGGAACTTGAAAATACCTGCTTGGTACAGTGTGCATGATTGTCTCGTGTATCGAAAACAATCCTTGCGGATCGAGAAATACTTACGTTGTGTAAAACAAAAACCAATGTCTGTCATCCCCGAGGTCGGCCAGTGTGATTGAAACACCCTGTATGTCTGTGTGGGTCACATTCTGTTTACCTTTCAAGATGTCGTCTTGAGGACACATGCAACACAGTTATTACGTGTTTCTTGAAGAAGTTGTGCGAGGACTATGCCCTTACCTAAAGAGGGAGCTTGTCATATCTAGGGTTCCCATGATGATTAAAGTGACCTTCACGACCTTAAAGAGGAGGGAATGTGGAACACACTGCTGTAAAATTTGCTTGTTTAAAACTCTGGAGAGTTGCGATGGTAGTGTGGAAATTTTCTTTTGTTCATTGTACGTGTGTGATTATAATAAATACTGGTTTTGGTCTAAGGATACTTCAAATATGGAATGCAATCGCGTATCGTTAAATGTGGAGGTAGCATTATTTGAATGGTAAGATTCGTGTTAATTGGAATTAACAGTATTACTTTCGGCTAATATCGAAGTGTTTGTAATACGCCGGTCAGAATGGCATCGGTTTGGCTGGAAACTTAAATTATTTGGTGAGAGTGTAAGGTGCCGAATCTTGGGCAGTTCGGAAAGTAGATCAGAAATACGTCAAGAGTTTTGAAATGTGGTGCTGGAGAAGAATGGAGAAGATCAGACGGACCGATCGTGTAAAAAGTGAAGCATTACAAGGATTCAAGGAGGAACAAAAACTCTTACATTCAATGACACAAAAGAAGGCTAACTGGAGTGGACACATCTTTCGTATGAACTGTCTTCTAAAATATGTTATTGAAGGAAAGATAGAAGGAATGGGAAGACGAGGAAGAAGACGTAAACAGCCACTGGATGACCGTAAGGGAAAGAAAAGATACTGGAAGTTGAAAGATGAAGCACTAGCTCTCACTCTATGAAGAACCCTTTGGAAGAGGCTATGGACCTGTCTTAAGACAGACTACGTGATGATGATGGGTACCAAGTAATGTTGACAGGGGTAGTTATAAAGTAGAGAATGTTATATCTCGGTTGGTAAGTCGGTTTACTGTTTTGCGTTATGATTCTGCAAAATGTATACTGTGTTTCTCCTCGTAACAACTTTTATTTAAATCCAAAGTGGTAACTGATTATTTTATATGTGTAACTTCAGACTCCATTACAAATATTACAATTATCTCGCCCGAAAATATTTTTCTACAATGTACGGATTTTATTTGAGCGCTGCAAATTTTAGGGTTGTGTTCATAAAAGTTAAAACTCCCGTTTTGCGATATATTTTTTTTTTTTGGCTAACCCTTGAAAGATTGAACTGATAGGCTGTTCCAACACGTCGGTAACTAACTATCAGCTTATCCCGCATAACAACTAGAAGAGCGAAGGCTTCACTTCCGTTTTATCTGTATTTGTTCCTCGTGCCTAACACACTGTATGACACGATTATTTTTACTGTCCATAGTCTTTACGCCTTTATTTGTCATAATAATATTATGCGTTGTAATGAAACAAGACAGGCGTGTTACGTAGGAGGTAATAAAGAGGCGCGTTCGTGCAACCATTGTTGCAATGGAAAAACGTTAAGTATGGCAGAATCTGAGTGTGTGTTCGTAGCCTTAGGTATCCAGCATGCAATGCGCTTGCGCCATATTTTCTTCTGTGGCCTGCCCCCCTCTACAGTATTTTTCCACATTATTTCATTAACGGCACGATTTAAAAAAAGAGTTACTGAACATAAAATGTGTGTTTTGATTTTCTCTACAACTTTCGTCTGAAAAAAAATTTCGTTTTAAGAAGAAATGAGCGAGATATGATCAGAAATGTATATTGGTCTTAATGTAAAGTACCCTTTATTCTTTTCAGATTTTAACGAAACTTTAATTTTCTCGACAGATTTTCGAAAAAGTACTCAAGCATGAAATTTCATGAAAATCCGCCTAGTGGAAGCCGAGTATTTACGTGCGGACCGGCAGACAGACCTGACGAAACTAATAGTCGCATTTCGTAATTTTACGAACGCACCTTAATAGCTTATTCCTTCGGTTCACACATAAGGAATTTATAGTCCCTTATCTGGTCTAAGAAATTTCGTGATATACTGAAATACAATGTATACTGCCGTGTTCACTGAAGGTTACCATACACTACACCCTTCCAACTTTTTTTTTTTTTAAGTTATTGTATCAACTCCCAAGTTGTGTCTTAGCTACCAAAATTTTGTTTGCACCTGCAGTTTTTGTCCCCCACAGACGTACGTTTTATATATTCCACCAGTCTTATCGTCCTTGATATAACAACAGTATTAGATAAATAATACGAGTAATGGAGCCCCCCCTAGGGCATAATTGCTCCTATCGTCCGTGTCATTTCTGGTTTCATGACCAAATTTTCTTGTCAGCATTAGGCCTATGTTTTCAAACACCCTCAAAGTTTGTTCTTTACTTCGATTAAGGAGTCAAGTTTCACACCCAGTACAACAAATGGTAGGCTATATACTAATGTATATATGGGTTTTTTTTACACCTATGTAAAATAATAAGAGGACAGGAATTTAGAAGGAAGAAATATTCCAAACAGAATTGAATGTTGGGAGCTGTTATTTTCGTTGTCGATGGTGTTTATTATTGTTACTATATTGTCATTATTATCATTGTTATTATTGGTTTTATTTTGGGCTCTAAATCGCAGTAACAGTTGTAGGAACAATAATGGATGTGAACTTAAAAACACGGTTTGTGTTTGGTTTCATGTATAATTCTGTCAACCCTAAACAGAACAATGTAGTGAGATTCCGAATTGGTAGAGCATCGTGACGTCATGAAGACGTAGGAAAGCAGGACGGGACCCACGTCTCTGAGAATTTTTTACGATTCATTGTCTGCAACTCTGCATCTCGGTTAACGGGCTCGTATGTTTCATTCTTCCATCGTTTGGGGTATATCTATGTGATTACGTTACGGTCGGTGCAGAAGGCAAGGGGGGGGGGGTATCGTCATTATCGACAAAAAATTACACTTATCTAAATCAATTTTAAGGCGATTAACCGTAGCGTGTAGTTTTAAAAATGTTAAACAATGTTAAGACGGCATGACTACTGGTTGTTATTTACTTTTTTATACAAAAGAATATCTGTTTTGGAGTGCAAGCTGTCATTTGTTTTACTTATTTATCCTTGAGAAATTTTATGTATGGTGTGTGTGTGTAAAAGGGAGGAAAGAGTTGAAGGCTTGAGTTATATGCCTATTTGTAGCCATATATTTTAAGGGGTTGACCAACCACAATATGCTAGGAAGGGGGCGGGAGGATGAGGTTCCAAACGTCGCGTCTGCATGCACGCAGTTTGAGAAATTCGTGAGCGTTTTCTCATTCCGTGCTTGTTAATGGGCGGATCATTACGAGTTGCGTGTCCGAGGTCGTCAAAGGAAGCCGGCCAGCTTGCTTGGTCTCCGACCATCCGCCCAACATTACAACAAATTCAAGTACAACTGTTGTACCTCGCTTCTGATGGGGCAAAAATGTTCATAATTTTGAGGTAAACGCCTGTACCAAGACGCTTTGCGTCGTGTGGTTGTGAGCTTAATTAGCTGCGAGCAAACTACTGGATGTAACGTAATCGGTATTGAAGACCTATTTATTATTTCACAACCACATTACGCTGAAGTTTTATAGGTTGGTTGTGCCCGAGTATAGGTTATTATTTGAACAGGCGACTATCGGTTGCCACTCCTGGCCGCTCATTTATCGTATTAACATAGCCCTCTCAGGCGACCTTCTGCAATGGCAGCAGAGCAGCTGCGGACAGTGACGTGCAGTAATTGTGAGATAAAGTGGCACTGTGTGACTTAAGTCACGTACCCCCCTCATTTTAAGATCCGAATACGCCAACCCTCTGGAAAGATATTTTTCCTTGATAAGTGGTTTGTTCCGTGGAATAGCTTACGGACCACGGATTTTCGGAACTTCGTACGGTCTTATACAAATTATTTTTCGTGTAGAAATTACAGGAATATAATGGCAATATACCTACGTCTCGGTTTTGCAGTTGGATTGGTGTGGTGTATAGATCTGGGCCTAACTAGTAAGGAGTCACAGCCGTTATCGGTCTCTTGTTGAATATTCTTTGATAATTAGTAAGTGGTATATTATATCCCATGAGCTTCTTGAAGCATCTCGTGAAGTTCCTACCGTGTCCTCGCTTCGCCAAGGAGAACAATGTCAAGGGTTTCCTCCCCAATATTTCATATGCCGCCCCGATATCCCCCACTCAACATGATGCAACTTTCTAGAATTCACTACTGTAAAAATACTACATAACCTATATAAATTGCGTAGTTCCTCGTTGTGTAGCATCCTAAGTTGCTCGCTACTTCCATTCTTCCTTCTAAGATCCAAAACCTTCCCTGAATATTTTGTTTTGAAACGTTTATAACTCCTTCTCTTGTACGAAAGTAATGTACTGTGTTTCGTACAGTTCACAACAAATGTGTAAATGTAAACTGGGATTTGAGATTAATACAGCAGTGTATTTGGTGAAAGGGTACCAGCGTTTCGAAAAAACTACCCGTCTCCGTCGTCACGGTAGAGGAGTGAGGTGTGGAATAGTTCAACCTAAATAAGGAATTAGCGGGCTTCTTCGAATCATCATTGGTATGTATCAAACTACACGCTGTCACTTACCAGAATATCATATCCCTAGAGTGGGTACATGACTGTTGTAGGTAGAGTCTGTATCCTGATCCTTAGCTTTTAAAGTGACTAAGTGATTTATTTGATGTTGTACCCCTTCCGTATAACTGTCTAATACACACAAATTTACTACCAACTCATTGCACCATATGTATGTATGTGTGTTTATATATATGTATATTAATAATTGTCCAACGAGATACGACACAAAGCAGTCTATTTATTATTCTGCAAGTTCACTCTACATGTTTCGTGTGTCAACCGTACCCATCATCAGGAGTACACAAAACTATAACTACAGCCTCCGGTACCGGTCATATTTTTTGTTAAGCTATCTTCCTCCAGCGTGGCCACATTGGAGGGAGGTAGCTGCACAAAAAATATGACAGGTACCGGAGGCTGTAGTTACAGTTTTGTGTACTCCTGTTGATGGGTGTTGTTGACAACCCGAAACATGTAGAGTGAACTTGCAGAATAATATATAGACTGCTTTGTGTTCCTTCTCGTTGGACAAATTATTAATATAGATAGCGATGCACGGAACCAGAAATAAAAATATTTGCACCATGCTTTTATATTTATTATACACAAATACTACATGTTTCGGCCATATATTCTGGCCATCTTCATGTATTTAGAAGTGTGGTCGACGTGTACAGCACGTATGGCATATGCGCTATACAAGCCTTCCAGACTTGTAACTCCCTGAAATGGCCAGGACAGATGGCCGAAACGTGTATTAGTTGCGTATAATAACTGTAAAAACAATCTGCTGCTAGTTGGTAGTAAATTTTTGTGGCTAAGTTATTGTTGAACGTAGGGTCTTACTGAACAGTAGCGCTTACAAAGAGGACCAGATGATGGTATGTAGTCCTGAGTGCTCTACACTGTATCTCTACTTAACTGGTCACAGTTTATGTGACATTATTAGTAGCCTAACCTTCACATTAAACACGGCGGTATTTGTTACGACAACCAGTAATTACATTACATCCGTCTGCAGTATTGTTCTATGAATTACGTCAACACCATTGCTTATTATCACCGTTTCATGTAATCTCGACTACCGTGCAGAATATATAAACTTTTAAAATGCCGTTAAATTATTGTTATTTACGGGCCGTTGCACAGAAGCTCAGATGTAACATGTTGTAATGAAGTGCAGGTGGATCACCTCTCGGCAGGATGCGACATAATTCTGCACTCATCCCCCTATTCACGACGCGATGATGCATTACTGACAAATGAGGCGCTTTGTGTGATACGCCTGTTTTTTTTTATGTGGAATATACTCTCTGGTTCTTGAGTTACATGCTTCATTTTTTTACTAATGGTATATTCTGATAGTAAATTAAGCTTCGTAAGATTTATGTTTCGGATTTACCTGCGCATATTATTTTTGAATGAACAAGGACGCTTGCTTTACAAAAACGAATTGCCAGTATTTGTGTAACTAAAATTTCCATGTGCTGCGGGCTATAAGCTTCAGTTTCGCTGTTGCTGTAATTATATTGAATAGCATGCACCTTCTTTAACGGGCATGTTTTCTTGGAACCGTTGTACAGAACGCGTTTTTCGTATTACGAAAACCTAGTTTGTATCAGATAGTGAGATAATAAAACAAAGAAGATACAGTTTTCTGAAAATGTTTGTTTACGACCTGAATCTTTCGCTGAAAAGCAAGGTTCAGGAGTTAGTAACAACTGCAGGGCGGTTACAAGACCATTCCTAAGGACGACTTAAGCTGCAACAGGTCGGATCATCTATAAACCTTTGGAAATTTGACCGTCAGAGTCTCCTGCATCGTGATATATCCTTATAATAAAAGCCAACAAGATACACTATTTCTCTACTTTATTTTGGTAAAGAACTCAACATGTTTCGAACAGATTTACTGTCCATCATCAGGAGTGTTAACACTGTATTCACAGCAAATGGTATTTGTTATGCTAGTTATTTTGACTGTCAAGCGAGGTCGGTGTGGACTTTTATTATAAGAATCTCCTGAAAAGTCTGTCTTGTTGATTTTGCAGTCTAATTGAACGGGTGTACGCGGTAGCAGTGTGGTATAAAAATATATCAGATACTTTATACACGCAGTTTTAATAACGTTTTATGAGTCGTTAAAATATTGTGACGAATACATCGTGTTAATATACTGGGAGGAAGTACACATACGCTAAAGGAAAATGCAGAAGCTGTAGTTGCTGCTACTAGGGAGAATGGACTGAAAGTAAGTGCGGATAAAACTAAGTACATGGTTATGTCTCGAGATCAGAATGCAGGACGAAATCACAGTGTGAGGATTAATAATAGTACCTTCGAGAGGGTGGAAGAGTTTAAATATTTGGGAACACCTTTAACACATCAAAATTCTATTCCGTAAGAAATTAAGAGCAGATTGGGGCTAGGAAATGCTTGCTATCATTCGGTGCAGAATCTTTTGTCTTCCAGGTTGCTGTCCAGGAAATTAAAGATTAAGATATATAGAACTATAATCTTGCCTGTTGTTTTGTATGGTTGTGAAACTTGGTCGCTGACATTGCGGGAGGAAAGGAAGCTGAGGATGTTTGAGAATATGGTGTTGAGGAGAATATTTTGATCTAAGAGGGACGAGATGACGGGGGAATGGGGGAGATTGCAAACGAGGAGCTATATGATCTGTATTCCTAACCCAATATTGTGCGGGTGATAAAATCGAGAAGAATGAGATGGGCTGGGCATGTGGCGCGTATGAGTGAAGAAGGGGGGTCGTGTAGGGTCTTGGTAAGGAAACCGGAGGGAAAGAGACCACTGGGGAGACCTAGGCCTAGATGGGTGGATAATATTAGGATGGATCTCCATGAGGTGGGATATGGGTATGTGGACTGGATTGGGCTGGCCCAGGATAGGGACGGGTGGCGGACGCTTGTGAGTGCGGTGATGAACCTTCGTGCTCCATAAAATGCGGGGAATTTCTTGACTAGCTGCAAACCAGTTAGCTTCTCAAGAAGGACTCTGCACCATGGAGTAAGTAAGTATACATCGTCTTGTTAATTGATGGTGCCTTTCGTGTACGTAATGGTAATACTGGCATTTGTTATTGACATAATTCTATGTAAAGAAGCCATGTTACAAATTTCTAAGGCATATGTTAAGAATGAACTGCTTAATTGTGAAATCACAAATGTGGATTTTCTGTTATCTCCAATAGCCCTAAATTGCTTGTTGCACGTTTGTTAATCTCATGTTCAGTTATATCTATCAAGATACATTGTGTTCGGAAAGTCGCTGTGCACTTATAAAAGGCGTTGTAAGTGATGTCCACTCCATTCGCCAGTTTCCACTTCACTTCCCCTCCCGCGCGTCAACGTATGCCATCACAGTTCAACTGAACTCTACCGTAGCCTAAGTGCACAGCGACTTTCCGAACGCATTGTATTAAGTGAAGGCGTTAACACTGAAGTGGTCTGGATCACTTATGTTAACACTCAATATCTATGAAACCCTTATGGCTAAGTTTTTATGGAAATCCCCTATAGTCAAATATTAATTTGGGTGCAAAAATAAAATAATACTTCTTAAAACGTGAACAGGTGTTTCAAAATTAAAATATTCACGTATATGTATTAAAAATTCTTATTGGTGATTTACACTGAATAAGTCCAGCACCGATTATACACAAAGATGAGGAAAAAATAAAAAAAACCGTGCCGACGAGAAGGGGGGGTGGTGGTAGGCAGCCGGTACAAATTTGTGGGGCCCGGCGATTCGGAATGGGGCCCGACTATCTTGCATACGTTTTTGTCTTCTTCGGTAGTATCATTATTCCTCGATTTACAAATTAACCCTCTCATACCAAGCCCAAGTGACCCTCCAACTGAGAGACATTCTTCCCGATTTAGTGCAAAGTTTTTTTTCGGGTACACCCTTGCTGGGGGGCCGAAAAAAAAGTTTTCCCCGAGGCTCGAACGTGCTCTCGGCAGCCCTGAATAAACATTTATTTACAAATTACCAAAAATATGTGTACCAGTTTAACTAGAAAGGAAATTTACGTACGGAGCCCCTGGGTTTCGCGGAACACAGTTTTCTCACCAATGGTGTAAATAAACTGTTTCATTGGTGTGTTGTATGGCTACATCGATTTTTGTTTTCACACTCCAGATTTGACAAACTCTTAGGTTGACGTGTTTATTTGCATGCGCTGAACTGTAAACATGATTTTGATAGGAGTTACTTTGTTCTAAAGAAGTGTTATGTGCTTGATATTAAGCATCCATAATTTGTTAAAATATTATCATGAACATGTAAATGGCTTTGAAGATTTAAGTATCCATCTGCTTTGCCACCAGTCTAAGTGGCCCCACTCGGTAGTCACGCTGTGCACCGAAACCTCCGCTTTGGCTTGTTTGTGTTGCTTACCGGGGAGTCCGTGAGGTCGTTGTGACTCATCTGCCACTCGCTTGGCGAATGTCTGTAGGATACACGTGCATAAGCCAAATGTAGTTGCTACTGGAAGTGCCGTCGTAAATTCAGACGATTTCCTAACCCTACTGTCGCACACAGTAATTGTCTCAAAATGAGTGTGAAAGGTTTGTGCGACAGATTATATTTTGGACTGTACCAACACGCAGAACAAAGGTATTGACTGAAGAAAAACTTCACGACACTGATGCCAGATTGGGGACATCTCTAGGGAAACATTTGGCACGTCTTGCGCAACAGATGTTTGTCATGACGTCATCGCCACTAAATGCAACAAAATTGCTACTCAATTATTATACCAACTACTGCACAAATATAACATTTATGAAATTTACACATTAAGACATTAAAAACGCTCCGACATGTTTCGGTCCTAGGACCATCATCAGGGAGCCATATCATCCTTGCTAAAGTTAACACTATAAAAAGTCACATTAATTTCGCTGTACCAGTTGGGTATTGTGGCAGCATGCCTGTAATACAAATTGACGATACTTACTTGGTATAATTTGTATTACAGGTATGGTGCCACAATACCTAACTGGTACAGCGAAATTAATGTGACTTTTTATAGTGTAACTTTAGCAAGGACGATATGGCTCCCTGATGATGGTCCTAGGACCGAAACATGTCGGAGCGTTTTAATGTTTTAATGTGTAAAT
>Ga0123352_10002840_pt1 | contig 24606 bp, 13 predicted proteins | sample TergutLab28metaG_FD_89700 | JGI IMG/M metagenome (GOLD analysis project Ga0123352, IMG submission 89700) | Labiotermes labralis P1 segment gut microbial communities from Petit-Saut dam, French Guiana - Lab288 P1 | ecosystem: Host-associated > Arthropoda: Insects > Digestive system > Gut ...
TGGTTTATATTGGACCCGTCTCCGTGGTCGAGGGGGTTGGTGTGTTGGCGGGGTGGTGAACTGTGGTGGTGGGGGCAGTTGATTTTGTTTTTTTGTGGGGCGGGGGGGGGGGGCGGCAAATTTGTATAAACTCTTTCATAACTCGGACAATCTAAGGGACCGTATGTAGGTAGGAGGAGAACAATGATGTAAGGACCTAAATTACGAGTACATTTAAGTGGCGCCCAGTTTGGTCCAGTTGCAGACTTCGTGAATACTGTTATTTCGGGTTCCATAGCAATTAAAAAATGCACTGGTCAGCGGTGTGTGAAGTTTTGCTGTATCTTTCGCAGTGGCATTTGTCGCGTTCATTTATTGTGTTCGTTGTTTACAAATACGCGCAGTTTTTGTATGCGATACCCCAAAGTCCTGGACGGTGTCTCTTATAGGCAACGAAACAGTTACGGAGGTTCCAGTTACCTGGCATTTGGTAGCCTCACGACCAATTAGCAAGACTCTGGCATTGAAACCATTCGTAATGCTTTGGCACCACACCCTGGCGTCACGGTAGATTGACTTGGTCAGTCGCGACTCGCAGTGCCTGTTCAGAGCCAACGGTACGTTGTTGTTCCATTCATGCTTCGGATTACAGAGCTGTCAGATTCCAGTACAGTATCCGGAAACCTTTTTGTCCTTCGTTCTGGCCTCCAGTTACTCCAGGCGAATAAACACTGGAATAACACGTAAAGGTTACGATGATATTGTGCACAACTACCCAACCATTTGGCGCTGTGTGACGTGCGCAGCTGGTACAGCACCATTAAATTCGGTAAAGAAGACAGGGCAAACTAATATAGCGAATGGATGTACCGAGTTCCAGTGGCGTAACTAGGCGTTCTGGACCTCGGGGCGGGTAATCACAATGCCCAACTTAACAGCATTAATGCACTGTAAAAAATCGCAAAAATTTATTGCATTTTCTGTTATTTTGCCCCTACTTTAAATTTCTTGAACCCAAAAATAGCATCCAGCATACAAAATAATAATTTTGCTGCCCCTTGGACCCTTCCTGGCGAGTTGGCCGCAACGTGCTGTTACATCGAGGGAGACGAAGCAGCAACGTAATACACACGCCACTATACACCAGTGGCAAGCGCTTGCGACATTGTGATAACTCTCGAAATTATGAATAATTATGGTGGTAGGGGGGAGAGCAAAAGAGAACAGTGGGGGTACGTATACAGAAAGAGAAAGTATTGTTATGTGCACGTACGCGGCATCACGAGATTTAGCGAAGTACCCGAACAAAATTTCAGAGCGCCCAGTGAATGTTGTGTAATTCGTCTGTCTGTGTTTGAGGATTTACATCAAAGACTAGAAATATGAAACCTGGGTAAAGTAATATTTGTTACTTAGTAACGTCCTCAAGTTGTAATTGGCTGGTTTACGAGCTGATCACAGTTTATGTATTACATATTAAGAGCCAGGAAGGGATTATTTTTCTCTATTCCCAGATAGCCCAAGTCCAGAAGACTCTGCGGCCCGCCCGCCCGCCTTTCTCGGCAATAGGTAATGCGGCAAAAAAAACCACTATCGCGCCATTATTTGCATAAATATTCGAGTGCGTAATCATACGAACGCAGTTCCCCTGCTGCACCAGTTTCACCCAAGTCACTTCCTCGTCACCTACCCTTGTATCCGGGATGCTGCAAGTGGAACCCGACAGGTAAAATCCGTTGAATAAAATGTTGCATTCAGATTGCACCGTTGTGTCCTGTTACGTAACGGCCCAGTCGTGTATTTTATCCGCCATAGTGCAAAAGACGCTAGTACACACAAGGGGGGTCTTGTGTAGTCCTGCCAGTACATGGATAGCTTACGCTGACATGGCAAAGAATGGAACGCCATTGAGTGCTAGTTTGTCCTTGGCATTCCTAAGCACTCGAGATGCCTAAGCCGACGAGTAATTGAAAACCGATAAGATTTAATTGAAAACCGATAAGATTTATCTAGAACGCGTTGCTGACGTGTGTGCCCGTGAGAGAGGTGACGGAGAGTGACGCGTTGTTGACACGTTAGACACATTTCGTAATAAGTCAGTCGTGTCACTTGACGCACGGTCACTTTCGCATCTCAACTGCGCGGAGTGGGAAAATTGCACGTGCTGGAGACTCGTCTGCCGCAGCATGCTGGTGTTTATAAAATGCATACATAATGGGTATGATAACTGGTCTGGTCTCTTGTGTGACGTCACGGAGGACTGGACAGATTGTACTGAAGGAATACTGCGGTTGATCGACGCTAAAGATTGGTGGACAAATTTAATTTTGTTCCGCACATATCCACGTAATCCATGGCTGATGAGCTATGTGGATTAGGGCCGATTGACACTATACGTCACGCTTCCGTTCTGTCACCGTTCCATCTTCGTTCCGTCAGAATGGTCTGTGTTCACACTGTCCGTCGTGTTCAGTCACCTTCCAGAACAGCACGTGATATGAGGCCTGCGATTATTTCCATCAAATATGCTTCGCACTGCCACGGAATGTATTTTCCGTTATTTGTTAATTATAAGAACTTCTGTGATATTAGAATTATAGTAACTTCAAAATGCGCAATAAAATACATTGAAACTTAAATGATTTTTTTCAACTCTTCGCCTATTTATCCCCACAATTTTTCTTTCCGGTCACTGTACTTCTTATTTGATATAATTCCTCACATTTACGCACCAGTTCTGATAATTTTTCATCCATTTCTGAAGACAAAAAACAGGCAGCACTCGTTGCAAGCAAACACTCGAACCGTTGTAGAGAAGACGTAAGACTGTTCTACATTATCGGAATCGGGCAGGTACAGACCGGTTCGGACCCGTTCCGTTACGCCAAACATTCTCGCTTGGCAACGGAACGGAACTGAGACGTGACGGAGACGTTCCTGTCAGTGTGAACATCTCCGTTGTATTACACATGAGAAAATATTGCTGAACGATGACGTTCCGCGACGGAACGGAAATGTGACGAGTAGAATGAATCGGCTTTTAATGTTAAGAAGCTAATAGACCCCCACCCAATCACGACGTTTTTCGCATTGCATGGTTCATTACTGTACTCACAAAAGCCCGCTTCTTGTCCCTATCCCACACCACATGAATCCAGCTTATGCCCTCCGACGTATGTTCTAAAGTACACTTCAGTATCCTACATCCTACAGCAAGGTCACATGAGTGGTGTCTTTCTTCCAGGTTTTCTAACGAAGTTCTATGCATTTGTCGTCTCCCACATTACTGCCACATGTCCTCCCTGCGTGTCATCCTACTCAGTTTGATCTTCCGAAAATATGTATGCAATTTTCTGCTCGAACACTCGCAGCCTGAGGCCCTCTGTCAGTGTAAGAGACCGAGTTCCACACTCACATAGAATAGGCGAAATTCTAGACAGAAGATCCTCAGCCTGATTGTAGCAGCATTCCTCGAATTTAATCTGTGCGAAAGAACATTGGGTCTCGCGGTTTAGAGTATCGTATGTGGAGTGTGTTTGGTCTCAAAACTGAAAGACGTTATGTGCACTTCAAAATGAGGTAACCAAGTCGCTGCGTGCAGAACCCGATGGTTCAACACCGCTAATACCGAAGCCATTTATTGGCCAGAATCCTAAGCCATTCGTATCTACCTCATACATATATTGTACTGGTAGAAAGTAGATATATGTAGGCCCGGACAGACCCTTAGGGCCACAGGAGGTTGAGGCTATCAGAATTTCGAGACGATGGGCACATGTAGGTGACAGGATTGTCAGCCTTACGCGCCGGCCTCCTTTACCCCCAGCAGACATCCTTGGTACTCATTTATGTTAGAGGCTGGAATCGACCCCAAGGCCATAGTGCGGCTGGAAGGTTTAAATCGATGAAAAATCCAAGTGACCCCCATCGGGAACCGAACCGTCGATTTTCCGGCTTGTAACGCAGTGGTATTGTACTGGTACTTTCAGTTTACTTCCGTAAGGTACATCTTAATGGTGTTCTGCACCTTGGCCTTGCAAGTGTCCGCTTTCCGTCAGGTTTTCACCCCGAAAACTTTGTATGCATTTGTTGTTTGCCTTTCCGAGTAACAAGGACCTCTACTTCAGAACCGCATTAATCGAAACGAATATAAAATTTACACATTGTGCACGCCACAAGGTACTGCAGTCGTGTGTGGCTAGTTGCTGATAGTAGGGTCGAAATCGTAGGCACATGGACCTTGCTCAGAAACCGCAGGAATTTATGATAACTGCGCAAATCCCGATTTTGAAGAAGGAAGTCTTGTTAAGCCCGGTCATGTGAAGGATGGCACCGGACCCTCAAGTGTCCCCGGTAGACACGGGGTTGGGCGAACAGTCCGTTTCGACATTATCACCAGGCCGATACAGTCGTGAACAGCTTCGAGCAAATTTGCATGGTAACATGGCCAGGATGATGAGGTATGTTTCAGCTGCATGAGTTAGGCAGGTGAGCATGAAGCCAGAATAGATAAAGACTTGGGAGGAAGTGAAAATTGTCTGTTGAAAATTGAGCTTACTGTCCTTTACTCGCATGAGACTGAGGAGAATAGTGAACACCATAGGGTAGGTAACGTTCTTTATACCAATTTAGAACATTGTCACCGGCCATACTTCGCTCGGTATGAGATGTGCATGTTATGTGGTTTGAGTTCACTCACAGGCATGCAACCTCTTTGGAGGAAATAATCCCATATTGGGAAGGTCATGACCATTTTCTTCATTTGTGTTGCATGTACTGATATACGCGAACCTGTACCCTTGTATTTGTGTATTACCGGTCTGCACTAAAAGCTGTTGTGCTATTATTATTTTGATCAGCGTTGGTCCGGCATACTCCTAAGTTTGTATTATACAAAGCCTGTGTTGAACTTGTAAAGTTATTTTTAAAATAGATCATTATATACAAGAACTAATGTCCTGCATAAAATACTTCGCTTGCCTCTGAACCTAGGCGTAACTCGGGGGTGGCAAGGGGGGCTTTTGCCCCCTCAAATATTTTTTCTACGTAAAAGTAGCTTGCTCTTTGCTGCTTAGTTGAAAAGGGACAAAAAAGTCGGGATGAGAGTGGGGGTAAGGGGTGTATTATGTTAAAGAGTGGTTGAAGCCAATCTGCCCCCCTCTTTCTAATTTGGCTCCCCAATAATTAAAGTTCCTAATACCCATGGTCGATTCCCCCCCCACACACACACACACACATCGCTACCCCAGTGTTAATAGCCGAGTTACGCCTTTGCCTTTGCAGGATGTTTCAGCAGTATTTTGATGTGGCGAAAATTTAATGGAATGTTGTATAGTTTATAACTGGAATTTCATTTTTACTTCGCCCATTGCCAGATATGAAGTATAGTATCCTAAGAACACGACGTTTCAGACATTGGCTGTCTCCGCCGACAAGTACAAAAACGCGGGAAAGCTACTCAGCATGGCCCATTCGATCAAGCTAGTCATAATATTTAGGTTACGTAACCAGCCTGACTGCCCCTCCCCCCGACCTGAAGATGGCGACGGAGAACGTCTCCGAAACGCCCTTTTGTTAGAATGTTGGATTTTTAACCAGTCAGTGGTCGAAATCCAGTTTGTTAACGTTAATAGTATTGAAAATAATACTTAATAGGCATTAACTTTCGTTCAGCATTGTAAAATACTTGGCATTGATTTGCTCTGTCAAAACTGGTAGGTACAGTGCGTATAGGGCTGGCAGTAAAACGCCACTGGATATAGGAAAATTGGAAAGAAAGCGTTGAAAGTAGAGGACAGACACTTGCCATTGGGCTCAAAGGCCCATTTCCTCGGCTGATAATTCAAAATATAAAGTTTTCTTACCACGTTTATTCTAATGAAACCACTTTGGAGGCAAAGTGAAGGCTGGGGGATAACATCATAAGGACACGAGGAAAATGATATACCTCATACACTTCCTTTGTGTTTACCTATTTATTTCCGTTTTCCATCCATCCTTTCCCTTTGCGTAACCATCTTATATTTGTTTTTGTTCCCGTATTTACCGTGTAGTGCTGACCTCGTATTTTGAACAAACAGTGCAACAATGCAATAAAAAGTCATTTATCTAGGTTCAACATTGTTTCGTTGGTTTTGCGATCCCCGTGTGACCATGCTATAAACTGGGCTGTGTGTTAAATCCGTTATAAATACAAGCTGTTTTGCCCTCTTCCTCTTTACGCCATTTATACCTGACGTGCAAAGATAGCGGACGTGCGATGTGCAGAATGCTTCCCAAGCACTAACGTTGCGTAAGGTGCCCCGACTGCAATGAACGGCATCTTTGTTACTTTTCTTGTCCTCCGTTACGCTGAGAAAAACGGATTCTTCGACGCGTCGGGAACTGTCTACCTAACGATGCGACGTGACATTGCAGAAGGCTTGAATTGTTCTGGAATTCTTACTTTCTCATATGACGCAGAATGCCCGCGTTATGGTACCTGAAGTTCTTTAACCGTGTTCACAAAACCGGCACTTGACGCTTGTATCCGTCAGTCCAGCCCAGTTGCCGTCTGCATAAATAATTCTTGCGTGGTCCATTTTAATATTATCCCGACACATGGCGTACACTTAACAGTTCGATGTATGACGCCAAAACAGTGTGCATTTCCTGCTATACCCGAAGTGAACTAGTAACGGGAAGATAGCTTTCTTGTGGCACATTAAGACGTGTGGCTTGATATGTATGCACCTATCAACTAATCGGCACGGCGTCACATTCTTTGTATTCGTCTCCGTAAGAACTATAAATGTTATGATGAATAACTTGTATATAAGTGTAGCGTGTTGACTGTGTTGTTTGCAGACTGGTTGACCTTCAGTTCTGGTCCTTGCTGACCTTGGCCTTGACATTGCGACTAGTTGCATAGTAGTCTGCGTTAATGCAACGTTTTGTGTGGGTCTGTGTTTCGTGGTCGGTGTTTTTCTTCCGCTTACAGACTAACAGTTCGTTGGCCAAATCTTAAGGGATGAATTTAACACTTCTGGTCGGGCTTGATTTCTGTTTTGTGATCTTCGAAGTGCTGAGGTTAAGAATTAGTGGAGCTTTACCTCATCTCTCCCGTTATGTTGTCATGGTGTGGACAGGGACAACTTTACTTTGTCACCTGTGCGTGTAGTAACTTGTACCTCGACTGAATATCAGTGGCAAAACCATACTTGCCGGAAATCATGATTTGGTCAAGTGTCCGTGCGAGTAGAGCCAAATGCCGGGTCACGCGTGTATTGCAGGACCAAGGCTGTGTTGACTAACTTGACATGCTTGGCTTAGGGCACACGTCGGCGAAATGACTGATGGCATGAATTATGGTGGAGTGATCCGCTAGACGTGGGCCTGCGTCAGTATGGTTTTATGCGTTCTTTACGAAGTAAAATACACCTTATGTGGAGACGGTGCCTGCGTATGCGTGAACTTTGTCAACGACTAAACCGTTTGTCAGACTTTATAATGAAGTACTGTATAGGAGTTTTGTACGGGAAGTTATCTGGCAAGCGTGAGGTTCGCAAAAATTGGCTCGATGAGTTTACTTGCAGGTATAAGTGAAGTTCTGCCCTACTTTCCAGGTTTATTGACCAATTTGGATGAAATTCGGTATAGACGATCTCCTCGTAATGCGATTGAGAATTAGTGGGGTTTTTTTAAAAAATCGATGCAGTGAAATCGTATGTCACGTCAGAACGTAAATGGAAATACTCCCCCTTTTTTACATTTTCGAGCGATATGATTTAAAATTCTGTGCAGGAGATGTCCACAACAGATGTTTGAATGACTCGTGAAAATCGGCGAAGGGAAGGCCGTGCTCTTCTTACTGGCGTGACCGAAATTACATTTACTCGTTTTCCTTAAAATCGTAGGACATTTTGGAAGACAGTAACGCCTTGGCAGAGTACATTCGAACCTGGCTATAGCGTCACGAAAGGGACTGAATATTTTATGTCGTTATGAACGAGTGTTGTTATAAACGAGGGGTGCAATGTTACGTTTAACAGTGAGGAATTAATTGGTACCACAGGATGTCTGAGGAGGTGACGCGCCAACCGATGTCGTTATAAGCAGGTTCGACTCTGTGTACCGCGTCACAGGCACACGCTTTACATTCCTGTTACATCACAGATCACAAAACAGGACAACGATTTTTCGCATCACATGTGTGTAGTATGGAGTCCGTCCACCACCAGAGGCGTGTCAGTCGTGCAGGGTTAGCACATTGTGTTCGCTTTTAAATCCGATGAATCATTGCGAACTTTTGAACGCAGAATGTTGACTGCTGAAAATGCTGAGTCGTAGGTAGTGTAATTATTTTTCTTCTACCTTCGACTTTGTTCGAAATATCACAACACCCACAGCATCGTCATGTTATCTGACATTTGGTTCTCTTGGTACAAACAAGATACGTTGACGCGAACGTATCTGCCTTGTCATGATGCGGGGGCGTCCAGTAGCACTTATTTGTTCAGTTTAGCGCAATATGTAGTGAGGATCTTCGGTCTCGGTGGGCATCCGTAGCGGAATACAGAAGGCTACCATGGGTCGGATGTAGGTTAGAGAGGGTGCACAAGAAAGGTATGGAGGAGCTTTGGTGGGGAAGCTTGTTAGAAATTGGGCAAATGGTAGACCGAGAAAACTGATGAGTACATGGGTATTTAGGGAACCAAGAGTTGGCGCTGGGAGGTGTGTGGAATGGTCCCGTATAAGAACTTAGCTATTAGGGAACCAAGCTATGACACCAGGAAACGAGTAGGATGGTTCTGAATCATGTATAATGACCAGTCTTGATATTGGTTTCGTTGGATCGTCGGGGTTCCTTCAACACATACATAAGCTGGTATAAAAATAGCCATGTTAATTGCAACTTGACACCAATAAGACGACCTCGCCGTCTGCCGTGCGTCACTTGTTTGATTGGGGAAGATGTGCTATTCGTTGTTTAATCAGTGTCGCAGAGCGAATTCCCTTAACCCTCGCACATCTAGGGGAGGCAGCTGGACCCAGTACGACGAGCACATCGATTAATTAGTGCGTTTGGAACTTGCATCCCTGGTTCGCGTCTCCGTTGAGCCAGAGAAGTTGTAAGGGTTCGTCATTGGCAGAACAAGAGGTTATAGTGAATGCATCATCTTGTTGCAGGACGTAGGTTTGTATTATCTTAGTTGCGTCATAGGTAGCGTTTAATGCGTACGGTATTCGATTGTCATAACTGTTAGCATATCGAAAAGAACAGTAGTAACGAATTGTCATGTGTCTCATAGTGTTACCAACTTGCGACACGTAATAGGTATACCGCCATACCGCCATGACCCTCAGTCTTCGTTGAATACTCGTAGTAGTAGTAGTGTGCTGGACCACGCGAAAGGGAGGTTTAAATTATGGCAGCATTTTTTATTGCGTAGTCTTCAGTGTTGCCCATTACGTGGTTGATGTAACGATGCTGAATCACTTGAAGTATTTACTAGTGTTGAATGAGACGACAGACGTAATGCCATTAACATAAGGCCTCAACAGATTTTAGCAGTTGCTACAGCGACTTAAATTATCAGATTTTATGCCTGCATTGGTTTCATTGAATTACTGTAGCGTTAATGTTCAGAGGGCTGTGTGTTGTAAGTAACCCGGTTCCAGTCTCGGCCATATTAGGGCTTTTAGGTTTTCCTTACTCTGGGCGAGCGCTGGAATGCTACAAATTGGCCATTGTAATCTATTTCCAATAACACGGTCGTCAGCGACGATCATAGTTCTCGTTTGGCGCAGTGTACTGTGCAGAGGGTACTTACGTAACCGGGGAATTCCCAGCCAGCTGCAAGAAGTCTTGTTTTCTGCTTGGCGTTTCGTTCATCTTGCAGCTGGGCGCGATGTAATGAGAGCTACAGTGTGACGCGAAACATGCAATAGCCACGTTGTTGTTGTCTCTTGCCTGGTAGTGGCTGGTTGATTGGAGTAATGTGAATTGTCTTACAAAAAAACACTTTGCACTTGTTAAATTAGTGTGAGTGCTTTGTCGGAAAACGGCGTAATGACCGCAGGACGGTTTTCGGTTTACTTCTGTTGCGTCAACCAATACCCGGTGGTCGCCCTCTGTATTACATGTGACGTTCAGGCACTGGGCTTTCAGGTTTGAGAGAGACTGTGTTCGCGTTTCGTGTGTTGTCGTGCACCATAATTTTCACGCTAGTAGTCTGGATAACCCGTACGAGGAAACACTCTTGAATATTGATAGTTATCGTGATGGTCTGACACCCTTTCCAAGCAATCTTACACCTTGAAGATTTTTAATTATGATGGGCTGATAACGCCGTGTCTCCTGGTAAATAGGTACTGACGTTTCGGAGGAGAGTAGTTCCTTCATAGTCAGGGTCAAGTCTTTTTGGAGTGCTTGACCCCAAACATGAAAACACTTCGCTCCTTCGAAACATGGTAACGTTACAGTTGGCACTGCACAACATCCCAGAAAATATGAATCTTCGTCAGCGTCGTTCTTTGAGCTCCGTATTTCACACGATCCTACACTTATCTTAGTAAGGACGTTGAACGCCACTACAAGGCCCGAAAGAACAAGTTGCTGCACTAATGGTAGAGACCTTGAAATTGTCCAATCCGCAATTCAGGTCGTACTGCAGCGTATTATGATAGAACATTACAGGATACCAAAATATGAAAGGGATTGTAGCGGCACGAATAGAAAGCTGAACTGGTGGCATTGTTCTGATCTCCCATACAGTCATACCGTTTGTTGTGAACGGAGAAGATCTCTACGATGCAGAAGACAAAGGCGCGAATCTCTTTAATAGCATCGGTGGTAGGTCGAACTGGTAACAGCCTTGCTGTGGTCCAGTCGGCGTCTGATGAGTCTCACAGTTCGTTTTGATATAGATGAGGGAAATCTGTAGGGTGGAGGAGACCAAGGGTCGAAAAGGGGCTTCAGCTCCACGAATAGAAGGCCGAACTGACAGTAATTCCGATCTGAGGTCCTAACATTCCTGCCCTTTGTTTGATAAGAAACGGGAATAATCGGGACAGTGTATGAGATCAAGGCGAATGGGGCCTTGGGGATCTTATTAAATAGTCGTATCGCGTGTAAAAAATCTCCACGGAAGAGATGTCACGGATGAAACCGTGTTCTGTATTCTAATGGCTGCGTTACACGAAAAGAATGTGGTGGCGTCATAAGGTCGCGTGAAGATTGAGATGAAGTGCCGTGCTTTTAAGTAGTGTCGCAGCTGCTACTGTGTTGATATTTACTGTCACATTTGTAAGAGGGCCGTCCTGTCTTGCGTTGACCTGAGTGCGCACGTGTGTGCAAGTTAATAGGAAACTTATGCGCATTTTGAGCACCACCACTTTGTAGTCAGTGTAATACTGTACGTGTGTGTATGTGTACATGGGGCCCGAAGGTTTTGAGCGCTTGCTGCTGGGTATCGGGATGCATAAAGGGCGGTTCTCGAGTACGTATGTCACCGCATGAAGTTCGGAGTAACACTTGACTGCGTGTGTTCCAAATATTATTTAGGATTTTCAGTGACTGAAAGTGTAGAAATATTTAGTTTGTGAAGTTATTTGGGGCCTGGGTGGGAAAAAGAAAATAACAAGACTGGAAAGAAAACTGGGGACATTCTAAATGTGGTTGTTTTGTGTTATTTCGTAACCCTATGTATGAAAACTGATGGTGACCAGGGAGTGTGTTACTTAACATAGGAAGGGTATTTGGTGTTCTGAATGTGCGCGAAGACGACGCAACGTAAAAGTTACGACATGTACAGTATAGTGTTATTAATACTCTTTCTGAAATAAGAAACAGTGTAGGCGTGACCTTGATGTGATGTTGCACATTTTTCTTGTTTCGTGTTTAGAAACCTCACCTAGGATTTTGGTCGTATGAAAGTTTTCCCTCAGTTGCTCAACCGTTTCCCTGTCCATGTCAGGCCAGGCTTGTTGGTTTTGAAATGATTTAGGAAGTGATGCAGCCTGCCGCGTGCCAGACTTCACTGCCAAACTGAATTTTCATGAGTGTAGTCATGTGAGTCAACACCTGCACTTGTAGCCTCTTGAGTGCCAAGTCTAGTGCTACAGGCTAGGCAGTAATTTCAGGTCGTTCAGTAAAAAATGCAAAACATAAGCAGAAGAAAATGTTAATATAGGGCTACAGACTACGAACAGTTTCACGCAAGAAAAATACGTCTCCAGTGCATCGGCCAGATCAGATCGCAGAAGGCCGGGCAATATGTCGGGAAATAGCGATGATGAATTCCCGCGCCTTCCGAGGGCTCGTGCTTACAGTCACGATGTGATCCGGACTTCTGCAAGGATAAACGAACAGACAAGCAGCACAAGTGCCTGCAGTGGAATGACATCTAACATAGTCCGCTGGACGTACACACCTCAGTCTTTCCGTTCGGGGTCGGGGAACCGTCAGCCAGTTACAAGAGCCAATACATGGGGCTAGTGAGTAAAGTTTCTTGGCAGTGACTAGCCGTGTGTTGTTTCTTTGTTTGTTGTGACGAATTGTACTCGGTCTGCGCTGGCTGAGCCACGAACTTGAGCCAGCTCAATATAGTTGAACACGTCGTCAAAAATCGATTTGTCTTGACCACTTCAAAATTTATCATTCATTATAATTTTATAATTCGGTGAGTGTAACGTGGCTGCTGCGGTCTGTGAAGGCTGTCTGTCAGACATGCGGACATTGGCAGCGGAAGTGATGTGGGCTTTAAAAGTTCATTTTATTATTCCTTTTTACATCATTATCGCTTCATTCCTCATGCCTGGGGGCCAGGTGCGGATTGTTCTTCGGAATGATTTCTCGTTGCAGATGCAGAAGGTTCTCTGTGGGCCGGCGTAGCGCAGCAGGCCAGACGGCCTGTGTTCACGTTACGGGCGTTGTTTGTACACTTTCGTGTCAGCAGGACAGTATGGCGTTCGTCGGGGGCGCGCCAGCAGGATGCTCTGCGATATAGCGTTTGATTTTCCATCTTGAGCCGCGGTGTGTAATGAATGGGTGGAGTTTTTAAATGTTATTCGTGCCTTGCATGTTCTTACAGTTAATGAACATAGATTGGTATGTTATATACCGATGTTATATTGAATCCTTGAGGGTGGCGCCTCAGTGCCGAAACGTGTAGGAGTGGTGTATCATAGAATGCGTGTGTTGGATGATGTTTTAATTAAATGGGTGGAGCGTAAGCACCGCTCTTTTTATACATATTCTGTAATCCGTATGGCACGAAACTGATCACCCCCTTGCGATACTTTGAATTTTTGTGGTTCTACCTTCACTGCCAGTATATGATATGATAAGTGGTGGAAACGCGAAGCCGAGGTCTGAACGCGTGCGGAGTTTTACATTCACTCTCTGTGTGCTTGGATTAGTCCGGGAGCGAAGCGGTGGGAATGTGGAGTCAAGGTTAAGAATGCGTAGTCCTCTGCGTCATTTCCCATTTATACACGTTGGTAAAGCAGAGTTAAATGTGACGTTTCTCAACACACCGTGAAGTCATAAGCGGGAATGTAGGGATAGTTGCACTCATTCTAAATCTGTACACCAGGTGGGGCTTGTCATCTTCACGCTTCTGCCGTTTTACACCCCCCGATATGAGGGTTCCTAGTACCGTTGAAGTAGAAGACCAAGTGGGCCCCTTCAGACTTTTGGATAAGAGATAAATCCCATGCCCTTGTCGGGAATCAACCCACGATTCCTCTGGCTTCCATTCTGTACCTTCACTGTAACGACTGAGCTAACCAGCGTCCATGTGCCGTGATTAATTGGAGATAATGCGGCTGGAACGTGAAGTGGAGGCAGAAATGGATGGAATTTTACCTCCAATCTTCTGCATGCCTTCATTAATTAGGGGTTAAAGCGGCCGAGGTGTGAAGTCAGGGTTTGAAATGTTTGTATTCACTTCGTGCCGAAGCCTTGATCAGAGTGGCTGGAACGTGTGGCAGACTGTTCATGTTCAGAGGCCGCCGGGGCCACTACGGGGCGGCTCTCGCATGCCGGAATGTTGTGAGCGTCCTCCTGACCAGAAATTTATAGCATTCTACAAGTACTAGAGCCGGAAGTACGCCCACATTACTACGTAACTTACGTTGTTCATTACGTGCCATGGATTTAGTATGTCGACACTGACTTGCTCCTTGCAGGGGTTGAATAAGAGCGGGGTTTTTTGTTAGCTTTCATATGTAACTCATCGTTTTTCCGATTTCCCATTGCGGGCGTGTTGGAGAACACGATACGAAGTATTCCTCATACCGTCCCCACTGTGCTGGCTAGCCAAAGGTGTTCGAGCGACGTGTCGGCGTTTTTGGATGCGACTGGAATTCTTTTTCCAGGTATTTTTATTTATTACAGGCGTGAAATTTAAAATTTTTATCTGAGTAAAGGTAAAGTTCACCCTAGAACAGGTAACGAAGGCCCAGGGGGGAGTAGAGGTATAACTGCTCTTTCTTTAACCTCGGTGCTAGATGGGGTCGGTGGTCATCGCCACGCCCCGGCCGCTTTACCCCTGAAAAAGACCCAGTACCCGTTGTATAGGAGGGTGGGTGGGCCCCTAGGCCAGTTTTTTTTATGAGTGTTATCCTTTTTTTTTTTAATTTTTGCTGTTGTGTTGCACTTCACCAAGAAATGAACCACGTCCCGGCTGCAGAATGGATTTTTCAGCTTGTTGGCCATAAATCTCTGTATTCCGTCGTCGTAATATGGACACCAATTGTCAGGTTTTCGTGAAAATCAGTAAAATGTTACGACACTGGGGGGAGGGGGGTCCTCTTCTTATACCCTTTACTCGCTTACGCCACCAATTCCAGCATGGCGGTCCTGTGAACGTGTGTTACTTCAGCGCGTTTTTAAGGTTTCGTTGTGGTTATAGGCCGTACGTTAAGTTGAATTTTTATAAAAGTGGACAATAATATGGTGGCCACTCGGCATATTTCGATTTCATTGTTTGTGGCCCATCTGAATGTTTATCGTGACATGGGAATTGAATGAGGAAATAAAGACTGTCAACACATGCGATCAGTGCGAGACGTATTGGGAGTGGAGGTAGGTCTCCACTTATCGTTAACTTCGAAACTAGGTGGAGGTGTGTGGTAAACATCAGGCGCCGCTGCCACCTTATGTCCGGGGAAGAGCTCCCGGTGCCAGTTGAAGGGGAGCGAGTGTTGGGTGGGCCTCAAAACTTGTCTCGGTGATTTGCGAAAGATAAAAATCTCTTCACCGCCGGGAATCACACGACTTTCACATTCTCAGCTGCCCTCTCCCCTCAGTAACATAACTTTGAGTGTTGAAATCATTCGGAAGTGTGAAGTGTGCCTGCTTTGAATATTTGGTTAGGCCAGCGTTATGGTGCAGTTGACATGAAACCAGCATGTTGCGAGTGTATATGCCGTCCTTTGTTACAGCATTAATGTCAAGTATGTGGTCACGGTGACGTCACATATGTACGACGAAATACGTCACTCGTGGTTGTGGCGGATATTATCGTATACAGCCTCGATTAACCTGGCACGCATACGTGTTGGTGATACGTGGAATTTTGGCGATAAAGAGATAGGACTATTACGTAGAATTATCGCCAGCCAGTGTGTCCGTAGGGGTGTAGGTCATTGCAACTGGATTCGCGCTAGAAAGCGTGTGTTTCTATACGCTAGAAGAAGTGTGTTTTTATGTGCTAGAAGGCGTATGCGGAAGTGCATGTTTGGCCGTTTGCCTGACCGTTTGGGCGTTCCAAATCGAGAACCCCAGGACGGATACGAACATTATGCCGTTTTTAGTCCACACGAAACTGGTCCGTCTTAATTTTCTTAAGTTGGGGATAACAATATGGCGGACGTACGAAGTTCTGCGTTCGGAATGACACAAGCGACATTACATATAGTCATTGAGAAGTATGGTAACCGGAGTAGTCCATGTGGAATTCCTGATGGACAAAGTAGCTCCGGGGCAGGTTCTTGTCAGAGTACTTCGGTTTTCTCCCGTCAGCGTCTTTTCCATTCATATTCCTGTCCAGGACTATTACCTGACGCTCTGTAGTGTTAGCGGTTGACAGCGTCGATAAATAATGCACGCAGAATTAACCTAAGGAGTTCCGTTAAGTCGATGTAAACGTACTTGTAACAGAAACTGAAGTGTCCACAAATCTAGGGCTGTGGCGATGGTATGTGACGTGAAGTCGTCTTTCTTTGGACTTTGTCCATCGTCGTAGTTTTAACAGAGTGCTACGCTCGGGAAGCCGGCTCTGCTTCCGTCTCTAGGTAGATGAAAGCACTTGATTTGGTGAACCCCTTAGGAAGAGCTATTCTCAGTCACTGAAGATGGAAGCAGAGCCGGTTTCCGAAACGCAGTACTCTTTTAAAATTAAGAGGATGGACAAAGTCCAAAGCAAGAAGATTACATCACAAAGTAACTACAGTAACATAATCTTAGTAACTGACCAACTTAATGCACAAATTCTTGTTTTATAATAAGTTTATTATATTCCTCTACATGTTTCGAGCACTATTGTGATCATCATCAGGAGGTCAAAATTGTATTGTACAGCATCTGGTTATCATCACGTCTGGAGGTGGCCGTCCGGTGCACACCTGTGCACCGGACGGCCACCTACAGGTGTGATGATACCAGATGCTTTATAATATAATACAATTTTGACCTCCTCATGATGAACACAGTAGTGCTCGAAACATGTAGAGGAATATAATAAAGTTATTATAAAACAAGAATTTGTGCATTAAGTTGGTCAGTTACTAAGATTATAGTGAGATGCGCGGTCAACAAAACATTACAATACAGTAACGTATTTTGGATCTTAAACAACATCGCTTTGTTCGGTGCGGGGGATGGTTTGGGGGCTAAGAACGCATAATATTGTTCATATTGCATTTGTGCTGCGCAATGGGTTACACAGACTGAGCGCGTACGCAGTAGGGTATGCGGACCACACTCAGTAGAATTAACGTGATCGCGCCGGAAAGTGTGAGCTTCGGTTCAGCTTTTTTAAAGGGCACTGTTAAGTGCACGTGCATACTTGGTAATTCGGTTTATTGACTTGCCGTCTGATGCGCGACTCTTATATCACTGATTAAGGAAGTCACAGTTTGAGATTTGAGATGTACACGGCCGTATAGTTTCTGGGCCCCAATATCATGTCTGGTAGATGGTGTTGCCAGCGTTTCGAAGGAACCTGTTAACTCGTGTTCTACGGTCTCGCCGGAGATGACTGCGGGTTCTTCCGAAACGTGTGTAAACGCCTGCCAGACTACGTGGTGCCATAACCCAGAAAACCTGAATCTGTATGCCGTAAAGTTGTGGAACACTGTGTTCACAGCGTCCTTTCATTGGACGTGATTCTGGGTCATGGCAATGCGAGTAAGTTGTTTACAGCTGTTGATTGTAATTGTAACATTAAATGTATAAATATCGTTCCTTTTATTGTGGGGTTTCCTAGGTGGCCTTTCTTTCTTTCGAAACGTTGCGAACCCAAATTGTATATGCTTTTGTAGCTGTCCCATTACGTTCTACATATTCTGGGCACCCCTGTGTGAGATTTGATGACGCTAACTCTTGTTTATTTTCAGCAGTTGTCGTGTCGCTGTAAGCTGTGTGCAAACAGTATTCAGTTTGGCTTATCACTATCCGTCACTATTCCTCACTTCCGGTCGGTACTTCGCTTTTATTCCTGTTAATTTTGCTCTTTGTACGTAACTTGTTAACCTGAAATCGTGAATGGTGGGAGGGGGGGGGGGATCGGGTCTCGGCCATCACTGGACAACACAGAAAAGCATGGAACCGATGACAATGGACACCGCATCGTAAGGTGGTGTGTCGGGGAGGTGCTTTGCCACTGACGATTTTTGGAAGTGCGTGCTGTTGAACTGCATTTTTCGACATTTTGAGTGAGTTGTATAAGGGCCTTAGTAAACTGTACCCGTTAAAATAGAGTGTTTTAGGCATGGATTATTGAATTTGACAAGATAAAATTCACATGGTTTGTATTTAGAGGGTTTTATACATTGACCCTTTAAGGAACAGTGGTTGCTTTACGAATCAACACGTTCAGCAGTTTAAAAAATGCGTTCCTCCCGTAGATCGCATTTGTCCGGTTTGTACATTTGTCAGAACAAACGGCGATTTCTCGTATTTCCATATATTGCACTAACCGACCGGGTTCTATAACTAATACGGGCTCTGTTTACTGCGCGGTACGAACTGCAGTTTTGAAGGTTTTTTTTAAGACAAGACATCCCGGTTGTGTGTCGATGTAATAATTAATAGAGTGGTGTAATATATTTATCTTAGTAATTAACCAACTTGATGCACAAAATTTTGTTTTACAATAAGTTTATTTCATGCCTGTACATGTTTCGAGCACCATGCGCTCATCATCGGGAGATCAAAATTATATGTGGCCGTCCTGTGCACGGGACGGCCACATATAGGTGTGATGATACCAGAGGCTGTATAATGCAATTTTGACCTCCTGATGATGAGCGCATGGTGCTCGAAACATGTAGAGGCATGAAATAAACTTATTGTAAAACAAATTTTGTGCATAAAGTTGGTTAAATACTGAGATAAATATGCTGAGATGCACGGTCAGCAAAACATAAAAAATTTGTGTAATATAGTGTAGCACAATTTTATTACACGAACGTTGAAGAGAACATAGCTCCATGTTTCGGCTTCTATGAGCCATTTTCAGGCGTTGACTTTAAAAGATTGCATATATAATTTACAACGCCTTAAAACTGCTTCATTTTGAGGCGTTGTAATTTATATATTCAGTCTTTAAAGTCAACGCATGAAGATGACTCGTAGGAGCTGAAACATGTAGCCATGTTCTCTTCAAAGTTAATGTAACAAAGTTGTGTTAGACTATATTACACCACTCTACTAATTATTGCATCTTTGAATGTTATAAAGTTATAGACAGTGTAACCTAATTTTTGTGTTGAATGGCCTCAACTTCGTATATAGCGTAACAAATATGTTTGTTTGGAATGGTACAGTCAAGTTGGCCGGTGATAAGAACTGGATTGTACTTGTTTAGGCGAGTGTAGTGAAGGTGCACGATGGTGATAACTGTTAGGTTCATACATCGTGTGTGGGGAACAATTGAGTGAAATGTTGCTGCCAAGCTTACTTTACTGTTACATTGTGCTGCCATTTACAGTAGCAGAGGTTTCCTTGACCACACACACACACACGTGCGCGCGCGCACGCACTCCCACAAACATTTATACATATCGTTAAAAATAAGGTTACTTACTTACTTACTTACTTACTCCATGGTGCAGAGTCCTTCTTGAGAAGCTAATTGGTTTGCAGCGTGTCAAGAAATTCCCCGCATTTCATGGAACCCGAAGGTTCATTACCGCACTCACAAGCGTCCGCCACCTGTCCCTATCCTGGGCCAACTCAATCCAGTTCACATACCCACATCCCACCTTTTGGAGATCCATCCTAATATTATCCACCCATCTACGCCTAGGTCTCCCCAGTAGGTTACAGATTTGAAATATGTATTGCACTCCAATTAGCAAAAAAAAAAAACCGTTCAACATATATCCGAACGCGAGTTCCGTCGCTGATATGACCAAAATTTGTATTTGGCTGCATTCCGGGATAACACTGCGGTACGTCTTATGAGATCGGCTCTTAAGGAACGCTTGTCTTACCGAAAAGACTTAACAGGTTCAGTGTACCACTGGATTTTTGTGTAGTGTTTTACCAGTGCCCTTTGGAGATGTGTCCCTTCGACAATGACAGCACATGTTGTTGATGGTTGCTGGGGCACGACGTCTGATCATACTACCCCTACATGCAGTGCATTGGGTCTTAATAAAAGGTCTAGCAACTAGATTTTATAAAATCGTTTCACTGACCTTCAGACGCGGCTAACAATGTGTATTGATTGCACTCTAATTAAAAGGTACTGTGCTTTTTATTCTTTGTGGCAACCGATAATCCCAATGGACTGAGTCATGTGTTGGTCTAAGGATGTTTGGTTCATATCCTGGGAGCACAAACCCACAGCGTTTCCTGTATGTGTGTCCTGTTTCACTGACTCAGACTTCCGCTATCTCCTATGGGAATATTCCCCTATGTACACGTTTGCAATCCCTCGCCGCAAGGTGGGTTGACAGCGCTGCAGTCGCATGGTGGTGAGCGTTGGAACTAGCCACTGCTAACCTGATCGCGTATTCCGAAGGCCGAGGAACAGTTGCGCATCAGAGAGCGTTGTAGTTCGATGTGTGTTACGCCAACGGTAGGAATTTCTTCCGTACGTCCGTAAAGCAGGTGCGAGACGGGGCAACGAAAGAAAAGCGAAGCTTCAGTTTTGTCTGACCTGCCATTCTTTTGTTGTGTGATAGCAGATATATTACTGCTGCCTGTTGTTTAGGGTCAGTGACATTTGTGTTTGACACTGGTGTGTCCAAAGCCAGTATCATGAAGGCCGCAGTGCTCAGCGTGGGTTACCCGTCGGTTATCGTGAAACCGGACTTGCTTCGTGAAGTGGTTAGTAAATATATAGACCACTTCTTTCCAAAGTAAGTATTGTGTCTGAACCAAATCTGCATTAGACTGTTGTGGACGGGAAGTGATGATGTTTATGTCCCGCTGTGAAACATTTTGAACTTGTTTATGGCTTTTTGACCAAAATTGTTTAGATATTCAATTCGTTCGCGCGTGTTTATTGAAGTAATTCATCCAAATTTCCCATAGCAAGGATTTGATTTAAGTATACCGCAAGACATGACGAGCAGGAAGTTTGTGGGCCCGTGCATGGAGGATTGAGACATCCGAAATGTAGACTACTTTGTTTTTCCTCAGGCGGGTGTATAGATAGGAAAGGATGAAGGGACAAACATAATAGTGCCAGTGTGTGTGTGAATTACCTGTTTGGCAAGAATTACACCGTACGGCAAACATAGTTTATTCAAAAAAAAATCGGCCTTTTGCTTCCCGAAAGGTAACTCCCACCACAGAAGTTTGTTCTCAGTAGTGGTTTTATTCATTCTTTGCCCGTCGTGAACTAGAGCGTGCCATGGTTTGCACTTTTTTTGTATGTAAAGCCAGCTACTCATATTGTCAGTTTGAGTTCTGTGTTTATATTTGCTTCAGTAGTACTGTATATCGATGCACGTGAAGCTGTGAACTGTTGTTAGTTTGTTAAAGAAATAGCGTTTGTTTTTCTGTATGGCGACTTGTTTCAGTAGTTCTGGATATAGTGTATAAAACTGTTGTGCACACCAGCTTGGTGCACATTTTTATTGAATTCAGATCACTCTATCCAGCGTGAGGGTATTCATAGTGTACTTACATGAATTCCATTGCAGTGTTATGTTCCATGTGTTCTCGAATGTGCCGTGTTGCGTGACGACTGCTAGCCATAGCGGACCAGACGTCGCCTCTTCTGACCGAGTTTTAATCTCGAGCACCCTAGAGCAGGCTTCCTTCCTTGCACGTCCTCAAGAATTTATCGTTCGTAATTATATTCTGCCAGGTCTCAAACCGGACGTCTAATAGAACCAAGGCTCTGGCAGTGCGTATTCGTTGCAATAAAAGACGTACGGAAAACTCGACAAAACCAAGATTGCTGGTTGTCATTATAAAATTGTTGCATAGGTTTCTCTATTTATTTGATTTTTAATTGTTCCGTTTTACAGATTGTGCATGGGTTCGTTAATTTTAACTCCCCGCAAAATGAAATCGTTGACGTTCTGTTGGTCTTGGGCATTGGACTTTGGGGGGGGGGGGGGGGATAGAGGCAGTTTCGTTATGATATAGGACGGCAAGGACTGTGTTAATGTGTGTCGTGGTGTGACCCTGCTTCATGAGAATATTGTATGTAATTGAAACGTCCATGTTTATATGTCAGTTCTATTGTTTTGCATGCACTGTAGATACTGCTATGGTGGTATTGCGTTGTTGACGGCAGTTGGACAAACGTGTTCTGTACAACAAAAATAAAGGGCTAAAAACCTCGCGGATCCGAATCTGAAGTGATGTAAACGTTCAGATGGCATCAAATGATAACCATTGGTTTAATTGTATATTGGTTCGTATGTTGCTTTTTTTATGTTTTCCATTAAAGTTATTTTTGTGGAATATCTGTCAAGCAGAGAAACAAAAGCCCCCGTTGTTTCTCAGTTACGAGGAACTGCACGTCAAGATGGAGCACCACCACAGTTTCTGCCTTCTGTTCGTGAGCGGTTGGCAGCCATTTGCATGTTTGGTAGACGTCAGGGACTAACAAAATGGCCGCCGTGTGATTGCAGCTTGCGCTTTGGCCAAGGACGAATTCGCTATCAAAGCAAAAGCACACACATGGTGAAATGGAGCAGCAAATTCCAGTTACATTTGCCACAGTCCTGCCGGACTTGAGGGAAAGTGTTGGGCTTGTTTCTCCCAGGTCGCAGGTGTGTGTAGAATGCTGAGGTTTTGTTGAAATACTGCACTAAATAGTAGAGTGCAAGAATTATAGCAGTATAGCATTCGACGTAGAAGATGAAGCCATTTAACGTTCTGTATTTTGCTGTTTTGCGCTGGATGATGTGTGCTGTTCTCCAAGGGTAAAGAAGTCGGAGCGTGAAGGTGTCCAGTTGTGATAAGTGATTGCCTACGTTTATAATGCGTCTTACGTGTTAACGCTTTTTAGGAGAAGAATTGCCGGAGAATGTGTTTACTGTATTTGTAAGTGCAAGAAAGCCAGCGGACACACAACTCCGAACCGCTTGTGCCAAATGTCATAACTGTATTAAAACTTATGGCTGAAAGAAAAATGCACGTAAATATGATAAAAGTTGCATTGCGAAGAGGTTTACAAGATCTTGCTGAGGGACAGCGGTACGTTGTTACTTAGCGGTCCGTGCGGTCTAACAACAGCCTGGAGCGAGGGTTGACATTTCCGTGCTGCCAGTCTGCTATTTCGAGGCACAAGCTATAAATACAGCCGTCTGTCCACGTTGGCCTCATTGTGATTTGGCTCTCCATTAACTGCTTGTCACTAGTCGGGCTGTTTTAATGCGGTTTGATACGACGTCTCAGACGATGTCGGCCAGTTCATGATTTTTACGTACAAAGGATAAGTTCAGGTTGTTTTCAGATAAGGGCTGATAACGAAGAACAGTGGTTGGTGTTTGTACAACGCAAAAATTCTTCGGGTTGAAGTAAATATATCGTGAACGAGTCACGTGATTAATTGGGTGTTCCAAAATCCACCAGGTGCGGTGGAGGCGGCTCTGGGCCCCACTGTTTTGGGTTCATCCGATTTGGTCTGCTCTTTTTGTGTTTTTCATTTTTTTTATGGCGTCTGGCTTCGCACAAACTATTTTTGGCGATTTATCTGTGATGTGTAGTTTTGATATTGTGCTACTTAGTAAAGGCCGTACGAGCTTAATGTATGCCGCTGTGGCAGAGAATTAGTAAAGGCTTCCAAAATCGCACGCGCATCAAATCACCCATGAACACATGTCAGCGAGTACAGTATGTGAATTAATTAGGATGTGAATTATACTTTGCATTTAAGTATTCATAAATGTGCAGACACCCAGTTCCCGAACATTCATCGACGGAAGGAACGATGTGCAATGAACAACAGTTCGATCGATCGTAGTAGGACGCAACTTCCTGGAACCGAGGCGTTCGAGCTAACTGCGTTACGTACGTTAAACAGTTCGCGCCAGTGGCGTACTCAGGAATTTTGTTCGGGGGTGGGGGGAGGGGGGTCAAAAAATTCAGTTGAGGACAGAGGGAACGGGGATCTGGGGGCGCTAGCCCCCTAGTCAGGGGTTCTGGAGGCAGCTGTAATTTGGTACAAGAACTTTAATTTCATATAGTAAAATTTTCTTAATTTTTGGTACTTTAAGACTATTTATGATGACAGCCAATTTATTTGTCGTTGCTAATGTAAAACAATTGCGAACCGGCGGTAGTTTTAGAATCTTATTGCCTTTCTTTTCCGAACATCTTGCGGTTGTGTTGGCGTCCTAAATTCAGCAATTTTTAACAGTTTTCACAATTGGGTTGAGTTTGGCACTATTTTGGAGGGCCTTAAGAATTTCGTGGGGGGGGGGTTTGAACCCCCCAAACTACCCCCCACGGTACGCCACTGGTTCACGCTTACTGCATTGAGTTTCAAATTCCATTTTGATGTGTTAGACGCATGAAAACGTGTACGGGGTTTATTCGAGGTACAGGTGCCGAAGAAAAGAACCGAGGAGATAGGAACGAAATGTGACTACTAGACCTTACGTATGGAACATGGTTTGTGCTTGCTGTGCCCTGTTCATGAAAACAGCTGATGGTTACATTCACAGAATTTTAATGTGCAAGTTCCGAAGTATGCATAAGTAACTTGCTGTTGGGACATGTAACACCGTTAGGTGTGTGTGTGTGTGCAGCAAATGTAGTAGATCCCAAGATTGGAACTGGTTATACCCCATGTTTACTGGTAACATGGACATGCTAGGCATATTCGCGAGAGTTACTTGCCTCTACATGGAGTTTTAAGCCTTAATAAGGAGCTTCAGTCATTACGCTTGTTAAGATATTGGTATTACATTATATACATGGCGAGCAAAATTAAAAAAAAAAAA
>Ga0123352_10002841_pt1 | contig 24605 bp, 15 predicted proteins | sample TergutLab28metaG_FD_89700 | JGI IMG/M metagenome (GOLD analysis project Ga0123352, IMG submission 89700) | Labiotermes labralis P1 segment gut microbial communities from Petit-Saut dam, French Guiana - Lab288 P1 | ecosystem: Host-associated > Arthropoda: Insects > Digestive system > Gut ...
TACGTGGCAAATAAAACGAAGCAGGAATAATATGACGTAACTGTAATCGCAGAAGTACGCAGTGGTGCAGTCGGTTGAACCATTGCGCTACTAGCCGGAAGGTTTCGGGTTCGATTCTCCGTGATCTTATTGGAATTTTTCTTTAACATGTTCGTTCCAGCCGCACTATGGCTCTTGGTTTAACTCAGCTTCTAAAATGTATGAGTACCAGGAATATTTCCTAGTGGGTAAAGGCGGCCAGTGCGTAAAGCTGACAGCTTTGCCATCCTCATGTGCCGACTATCTTGAAATCTGGGCGTCTTAACCTCATAGGACACTCAGGGACTGTCCAGGGCTGTACAGGGATTGCTGTAGCTTTTCCTCTTAACTGTAAGCGCTAATAATAATAATAATAATACCTGACACAACTGTCCCTAAAATTGAACCGGTCGTCATATTCCGTGATAATGAAAAAGGAACGTGGAATAGACGTACGATCAAGAAAGGAGGAGAAAATTTGTAACATGTAGAGACAGAAATACAGCGTGTGTGGGGGGGGGGGACAGAAATGACTCCAGTAAATAGGGGCAGGAACTGCAGAAAACAGCCAAACTGGGCAATACACAAATACTACGGAAAGTGCTAATGTAATAGCACAGAACATTCAACATGGGAAATAATATTACATGTATCTAGGAAGTGTGTCATCCCCGTTGTATGTGTGAAAATTGGAAAGGGTATGTAGTCAAACACAACTATGTCAATTAAGGTGTACTTAATGGCTATACTAGACAACTACATGTTTCGGCCTTTACTGGTCATCTTCAGGTTGTCTTCAAGAGAACTTAAGGTCCTATTATATACACTGTACGCGCACGTGGTGCAGAGATCTGTACATACGGACCTTATTGCGTAATGTAATTTCCATGTGTGGTGGTATGCTGTGACTAGAGGCACGATAGGGTCTGGTGGCTAGTGTCAAGTTTGGAGGTTCGTGTTACGCATTACGCAATAAGGCCCGTATGTAGAGATCTCTGCACCACGTGCGCGCACAATGTATATAGTAGGACCTTAAGTTTTCTTGAAGACAACCTGAAGATGGCCAGTAAAGGCCGAAACATGTAGTTGTAGCCATTAAATTCACCTTAACTGACATAGTTGTGTTTGACTACATACCCTTTCCAACATTACATGTAGCACAAATTGTAAATACGGAATAGCTGCAACATTATGTAGCGTATAAACATGTTTGTTTCAGGTATGTAATTATAATTACTCTGAATGTATGTGATAATAGTAAATAATTATAAAGTAATAATAACAATAACGATCTACGTGCATGGAATTCTCAGGTTAGTTCAAAAGCTACACCGAGCTGCGGTCTGTGTATGTATTGGGCTGTCTTTAGCAATCTTACGGTGCACTGGCTGCGTGCCACATGTTGACAAACATAAGACAAAAATGTTTAGGGAATTTCCCCTTGAATTAGCTGAAGTTTACTGTATTCCTCAGCTTCATTATTATTTCATCCCACTTCATGGCTTGCATCTAGCTTCTTCACTCCACCTCAGGATGGCAGTTATTTGATTAATAATCAGGTTGTCAACCAGGAGACCGCGGGCCCTCGGCGAGACAACACATGCATTGTTCTTGTTCATTAAGAATAAACTAACAAAGAGAAAAGACTGGATCTTTATCAAAGATATATGTGCAACTTTCCCCAAAAGTAATCTATCTCAAACAACCTGACGGATTCATTTGAATAAAATTTTATGAGACATTTACGCTGATGGCTGACAGGTAATTTTTCTTTTGGTTGCTATTTGATGTCCATCTAACAAGAGTCATCCAAGAAGACTCACCGAACCTTTGTAAACTAAATTTAATGCAATACTTAGTTAGGCACTCAGGTGTGACCTAGCAGAAAGTGACAGTGTGGTATTAGCACAATTATGTTAATGTTGTATTGGGAACTGGGCAAGAAGGAACTGACCAATACGTCTGTTTATGCCATAGGGGGAACTCACCGACAAATATATTAATATCCTACAGGGAACTGACCGACAAATATATTAGTATCCTACAGGGAACTGACCGACAAATATATTAATATCCTACAGGGAACTGACCGACAAATATATCAATATCCTACGGGGAAATGACCTACAAATATATTAATATCCTACAGGGAACTGACCAACAAATATACTAATATCCTTCAGGGTACTGGCCGAAAAATATATTAATATTCAACAGGGAAGTGACCGACAAATATCTTGCTTTCCTACAGGGATCTGACCTATAAATCTGTTAATGCCTGACAAGGAAATGACCGATAATTTTTAGGAATCATACAGGATACATAGATTTTCCGTTTATACAAAATGCACCGTTTCGTAACATTTAATGCAGGCCGAAAGTGCAGTTAACTCTCTCTTTTAAATTGTTAACAGTAGCCCTACAAAACGTTGGGTCTAATTCACACAGTGTCATTGCTTTTTCACCTTCGATTGTCTTACTTTAACATACATAAGTAGCTAAATAATTAAGCAAAAATGTCCGTGCAATAGAATTTCTTTTGACAAGCTAATATTTTCTAACTTATTTCGGAAGATCCCAAAATTTGTTGGAACCCAGCAATGCAGTACACTGTCTGCTACAGTTGACAGTTCGTCATGCTAAGTCAGTTGAATCCAATTCATACATTCGTATCCTGTTTGTTTAGGATCCATTTTAATAGTATTCTCTACTCTGTTTTTTGCATTCACATAAAATAGAAACACAATTCTAATCTTTCTTGTGTTCATAATCACATATACGACAAAAGCAAAAATATCCGCAGGTATTTATGATAGTCATATAATTTTACATGTCAGGTATAAGAGACATCACACCGAGAAATATGTTCTGGTAGTCGCATATTATTTTTCCTTCTCGTTTCCTCTGTTTTCTATAAACAAACTGTAACAAATTACTTTCGTATTGCCTGATTTCTTTGGTAGAATACATATGCAGTAACGACGGTTTAATATCCACCTGCCGAAGAACATAAATTAATTTGAAGAATATTAATGATTAGTAAGTTTTTATGTTTAGAACGTACACGTGTGTTCGGTTTATTCCACAGTATGGTCTGAGCCACTGAAAGCTTCTAAATAATTATAAACACACAAAATAATTAATTAATTTAATTGGCTACTTCATTTATTCAGTATAGAGATCTGTATTAGTAACTGAAGTATTACTTTTCAGTTTATTAAAGAATATCATGTCGGCTTTATGCAAATTCGAAAAAATATGTCTACTTAAATGAATTTTAAATCCTAATTTTGCTTCGCATAAAATATAAGTGCTGGCATGAGTGAATACTAGTCTGTTAATTTCAGGGAAGGAACAGATTTTTAACGTTCGAAAGTATTTCGTGGTTACTCTAATAACAGTAATAATAATAATAATAATAATAAAAGTGATGGAAAGGAGCTTGACTTGAATGTAAGAACATTTTCGATAAAAATTACTTCGATGTGGAAGAGAGTGAAAGGTAAGAAATTCCTCTAGTGTTTTAGTGTTTTTTAGTTGTGATGCGGCAGGAAAGTGATGTCATTGTTTGTGACTAGGCACTCTGAGGAGTACAGTTCTTCTACAGTGTAAATCGATGAGTCGCTGTGGGGGAAGTGAGAATGAAGGAGGTGTACTGAGCCATTATAACTGCTTCGCTTGCCAATAATAACTAAGGCACTTGTTGATTACATCTGAGTACCCCCCAGTCTACGGTTCGAGACTGTGACCAATTACTTTAACTACACCTCAAATTCTATGCTGATTTGTAACAAGGCATTTCCTTCATTTTGAATAACCACATTTCTTCTTTCGGTGACAACATTGCCCGTTATTGTACGCCTGTCAATCTTCCCTTCTCTTTACCAAAAGTTTATTTCTAATATGTAGAATGGCGCTGCTCAACATTTGACAGTTCCTTGGTTTTTTGTTTTTTTCTCAGTCCGTTGCAGGTAATTTGCCAGTAATAGGCTTACATGGTGCAAGAAATCCTTCCCTAGTTTTTCCTCTTCCTTCCTCCACTCCTTCTGTCCCACCTTCCTTTCTTGCTCCCTTCCTTCCTTTGTTACTTCCATCTTTTCTTTGTTCCTTTATTTCTTCCTTACCTTTTTCCTACCCTTCTACTTTTGTTCACACTTTACTTGATTCCTTCCTTCCTTCTTTCTTTCTTCGTTCATTCGTTAGTTCCATCCTCTTTTGGTTTCCGTCTTTCTTCCCTTTCTTTTTTGCTTTATTTCTTTCTTCATTTCTTCCTATCTTTCCTCCTTTGTGTCTTATTCCTTTCTTCTTTCCTCTCTTCCTTCGTTCTGTTTCCTTCTTTGCTTCCGTCCTTCTGTCCTTCCTTCTCTCCTTCTTTGCTTGCTTGCTTGCTTCCTTCCTTCTGTCCTTCTTTCCTTCTTTCCTTTCTTCCTTCCTTCCTTCCTTTTTTCGTTCTGTTTCCTTCTTTGCTTCCTTCCTTCCTTCCTTCCTTCCTTGCTTCGTTCTGTTTCCTTCTTTGCTTCCTTCCTTCTGTCCTTCCTTCTCTCCTCCTTTGCTTCCTTCCTTCCCTCCTTCTGTCTTTCTTTCCTTCCTTCCTTCGTTCTGTTTCCTTCTTTGCTTCCTTCCTTCTATCCTACCTTCTCTCCTTCTTTGCTTCCTTCCTTCCTTCTGTCCTTCTTTGCTTCCTTCCTTACTTCTGTCCTTCTTTCCTTTCTTCCTTCTATCCTACCTTCTCTCCTTCTTTGCTTCCTACTTTCCTTCTGTCCTTCTTTGCTTCCTTCCTTCTGTCCTTCCTTCCTTCCTTCCTTCCACATTCTTTACATTCCATTGCTCTCTGCAGTACCCCTCCAACCTCTACACGTTGTGACTCTAAGACACTGAGAGTGTTTTTAAAAACCGTACATGAAAATCATCATATTGTTCATTTCGTTTGTTAACTGTACTTCGGCTGTAAAATCTCAGATTATTATGCATAATTAGTTAGAAATAATCCTGGCACTTATTTTGAGTTTATATTATCTGACAGCAGTATAACGTTAATTATTTATGATTTTTCTGCCCTTCTATGTTCAAACTACTGAACTCGCAAACTGCACACAGTGGTACTATCTGCCGTAAGACAGCTCTCGTTCTGCTGGTACTTTGGCTGCTATGAATATTATTGGCCTGATTTAGGAGAATTTTCTGACAACAAGCTTTTTGATTACATATTGCCTTTGTTTCATTTATAGTGGTTACCTTTTTTACATGAAATATCCAGTTGTGTATCTTAAATAGGGACAGGTAGAAACAACTGTCACACCACAACATTTAGATGTTGTTTTGTGAATGTTATTGATGTGTACTTGTCCGTATAGTGGTAACGTTATGTGCTATTTTATGTCACATTCAAATCACTGCATTTTGCCCTCAACTGTTTTCCTTCTGTATCTTTACTCTCCGTCTTCCTCTAGCCTGTATTGCTACTCTGCTTCCAACTGCAGAGTTACAAATGTATCGTCATTTTGTTCCATCATAGGAGAGGGTGTTACAAGTTATGGATATGTACACCAGGTAGTAGTGTATGCTGCAAAACAACTGCCGTTATTCAGCTGCCCTAGGTATATGTATTTCAGTCCCTACTCTATACTGAAACTTCTGCCCGCTCCTATTAGCAATCAGTATCCCAAGATATTTTAAAGTTTCTTGTTTAAATTATCAATGAAACGCTTCATTTCTTCATGTCTTTATCTCAGTAATTAACCAACCTGAAGCACAAAATTTTTGTTTTACAATAAGTTTATTTCGTGCCTCTACATGATTCGAGCACATGTACTCATCATCAGGAGGTCAAAATTGCATTACACAGCCTCTGGTATCATCACACTGTGTAATGCAATTTTGACCTCCTGATGATGAGCACATGTGCTCGAAACATGTAGAGGCATGAAAAAAACTTATTGCAAGCAAACATTTTTTGCATGAAGTTGGTTAAATACTGAGATAAATATACTGAGATGCACGGTCAGCAAAACGTCAAAATTCTTCATCTCTGTCAAGGGCCGTAAATAGAAAAATGGCTGGCAGGATGTGTTATTTATTTGATTACAGGTGCCGTGCATTTTGTGCAGCGTAGTATCGAGACCAACAAATTCACAATATATGTATGATGCATAAAGTACATGATATATAAATTATTATTAACCCTTATCCTGCTAACGTGGAGAATATTGTGAGTTCCTAATAATGCCAACAGATGGCAGATGGGATTTAACTCGGTGTTTAAATGTTTAATATATATTGTGCATTTGTTGATGCGTATGATAAACTGTTATTTGTTTGTTGAAGCCATAGCTAAGTATTGGAGTTGTCAAATTTGTATCTTATTTTAACCTCCGTATTGATAATGGTTCTCTGCATAAATATATCTTATTTTCGTAAAGATCATTAGCCGTTTTATGTTTGTAATAGAGGTGCTTGGTGTCTTCTGTGAGGTAGACAATAAATATTCAAACGCTTCCTGGGTTCGCGAAGTAAATCCATAGCTATTTTCTATTTTTTTTATTGCAAAAGGGTTTCTGAAATTAATACTCTGGATCACAGGTAACAGAAAACTAAAGCACCATCTGGTGCCCAATAAATAAACTACTTTGACAATTCACTCGCATAAAGACACTCACAAAGACGGCGACATGTTTCATCAAAAAAGGCAGGGCTAAAAGGCCTCTATGCTCTTTTAGAGTGTTCGTGTTTTTTTTTCCTTATTCTTTTCTTTGGACAAAGGAACTCTGATTTCCTTTTGCCCTTTCGTATTCCCCTGAGCAGCAAGACTTAGATCAGCGGCATCAGTTTGTGGGAGGAAACAAATGCAGCCTAAACCCTTTACAGCCTTAGATGTAGGAAGTTTGTCGATTTTTCCAAACACTTGTTTCCAGAACACACGCGAGAGGCTTGACACTCTGTAGTACGATTGTAAACTTGAGCAGCAGCAGGGCGATATCGGGGCATTCGAACTTCTCGCCTGACGGATCAACACACTTCTGTAAGAGCACTCAGAATACAACGAGACAGGCAACGTGCGTATGATGTAACATTTAGGTACGTTCGCGCTACGATCTTTGGCTTCGAAATATGATAAATATTACATAATTTGAGTGTGTCTGTAGCGTTATTTACCCAGCGTACAAAGCACATGTACAGTACCATATTATATTATCATCTGTGGCATATCTGGTTTTGCTATATTTTTTTACTTTTTCTGATAAAAGACACGATATTTAAAAAAAGGGTTTTCAATACAAAATGCGTGTGATATTTTCTACAACTTTTTTTGTGAAATATTTCTTATTCTAAGAAGCTTTGATGTTATCATAAATTTGTATTGGGCTTCAGGTAAAATGTCCGTTATTCTTGTCAGATCTTTTTTAAAAAAAGCTTGTATTTTATCTACAGATTTTGGAAAACTTTTTCGACTTTTGGAAGAAATATTAAGCCTCCATCTTCTTTTTGTGACTGCGTATTAGAGGTAGGCGCTTAGGTATTTGGCGTGTATTTAGCGACTTTGAATTTGTTTAGCCGTTAAATATGTAAGCAGTGTTCAGGACGCCTGTATTTTACTTCTTCTGTACCTGTTACATCGACTTGAACCAGTAGATATTAAATCTTGTGCCCCGGAGAATGGAGAAATACATTCCATTATAAAGTAGTTATTCAATTCACTGTCACTTTTTCTGGAAGACTCACTCATTCACAGTATGAGGTGTGTACTCGTACATATAAGCACAATGGAACACCTGTCCCCATAGATTTAAGGGAGTGCTTGCTATCATTGAGTGCAGAATCTATTGTCTTCCAGCCTGCTAGCCAAAATATAAAGACTGAGATACACAAAACTATAATTTTGTCTCTTGTTTTGTATGGGTGTGAAACTTGGTCGCTCATATTGAGGGAGGAACGTAGGCTGAGGGTATTTGAGAATAGGGTGTTGAGGAAAATATTTGGGCATAAGACGGACGAGGTAACAGGGGAGTGGAGAAGACTACATTACGAGAAGCTTTGTGATGTGTACACATCAACAAATATTAGCTGGGGGGATCAAATCAAGCAGAATGAGATGGGAATGCCATTTAGCATTTATGAGGGAGATGAGAGCTGCATACAGGGTTTTCGTGAGGAAACCTGAGAGAAAGAAGTCACTTGAAAGACCCAGGCCTAGAAGGGAAGATAAAATTAAAATGGATCTTCATGATGTGGGGTGGAGAGCATGGACTGGATTGACCTGGCTCAAAATAGGCACAGGTAGCGGGTTTTGTGAATGCGGTGATGAACATTCGGGTTCAGTAAAATGCGGGGAATTTCTGGACTAGCTGAGGAACTGTTAGCTTCTGAGGAAGAAGTCTGCTCGATGGGGTCTGTATAGTTAAACACCATGCCATGAAGTCTTACGGGGAACCGAACACATGTTTCCATGCATGCTTGACCTATAATCTTGGAACCAGAGTTTAGATTTTACGTCGTGACATTTCTTTCCCATGCAAAAGCCAAGAATACAGATATGGGGGTGGGTTGCGCACGTCCAGTTTGAATACCCCTACCGGCATTCGAACCCCCCAAAAAAGGAGCACTAGTCAGGGTTTGCATAGTCCTACTTGTACGGTGTGTATGGGTAACATGGTCTCTCCATAAGTGAGATCCTTACAATGTGTCCAAAATTATGGTAAAGGGGACAAGATTTGATACTGAGACAAAGTGAGAGGAGGTTGAGGAAAATGTTCAGAGTCTTAATAAATTCTGCTGGTAAAAAAGAACACTTATAGATTAAAGACGATGTGGAGGACAGAACATGCAATACACATTGGATATATGAGAAATTGCTAAACATGTTAGTCAAACCGTCTGAAAATTATATAGCATTCTAAAAAAATATATCTAGATGGTAGGGTAACGCGAAGGGTAAATATTTATATAGGGGATTTAAGTGGCTCTTATTAAGGACTGATAAGAAATTACTCTGAAGAAGGTTTGATTAGCGACGGCGAATTTCTTGACTGTGAAAGGAGGTGATAAATGATTTTGCTCCGTGGAATTAAACTACTTTCTTAACTAATATTGTTTAAGATGTATCGTTAATATTGTCAATGCAGAGATTTCTGAGTAACAGCAAAGCAACAGAGGGAAACAAAAGTGAAAATCATATTAAAAGTTCTGCTTTTCCAAAATTTCGTCCCAGAAGTGCTGAGATATCAAGACACCGAACAAATCGACTTGCTTTTTCTGTAAGAATGATTGATTTATTGCCTGACTACATTAATTTGAAGTTCGATCAACCTATATATATTACTGGTGGTTTAATACATCAAAAACGCACCACAATTTTGTATGAGGACTTGGAATTTTGAACTACTTCTGGAAGAATTTCAAATTTTTGCTAAAATGGTTGCCCGATGCATTGGTATAGAAGCGATTTTCTTTTTGAGAGTTTTGTGGCACCATAGTCTTATATTGCTGAATCTTTGTGGATAGACTTTTTTTTAGAAATGCGATCTGTCTCTTCGAGGTGAATGCGTAACTTCAAGATATTTTTGCTGTTGCATAATATTTGTGAAGTCGTTTAAAGCTCTTCGCTGGTATCGGGTCGGATCAGACACTGCTGTTACATCATGGCTGTCCATTCCTTACATATTGCTCGGATGTATTTGCGATTCAAAGTCTGCTCCACATCTGCCTTCCCTCTGCACGTCTCAGACAACCCCACTGCAGTACCTCCCGGTGGTCAGCTGGCTGCTTCTTGTCCGGCCGTGTTGTGTGTCTCTCTGGCCGTCTGTACTGCTGTCCGTTTCCCTATGTGTGTGTATGCCGTCCTATCTATATCTATCTATATCTCTATCTATCTATCTATATCTATCTATCTATCTATATCTATCTATCTGTCTGTATCTGTCTCTGTCTGTCTGTCTATATCTGTCTGTATCTGTCTATATCTCTCTATATCTGTCTATATCTGTCTATATCCGTCTATATCCGTCTATATCTGTCTGTCTATCTATCTGTCTGTCTATCTATCTAACTGTCTATCTATCTATCTGTCTATCTATCTATCTATCTATCTATCTATCTATTTATCTATCTATCTGTCTATCTATCTGTCTGTCTGCTTATATATACATGTATATATAACACTGACGCATATGTTTAAGGACATATGTTTCTTTTTGTAACTATATAAAAAGCCAAAATTATGTACAAGACTCCACATCTACCTAGCAATTTCCACCCTCTCCTATTTGCATGTGTAATGCTTCCTTTGGACTGACCAGGCTCCGAATCCCTGCCTTCTGACTGCTGTTCCCTAAACTGCGATATCGATTCTAAAGAGCTTATCACTTCGTCCTCGAAATCGGCGAGGGTGCAGACCCGAAGCGGGTACTACAGAATGCCTCATACACACTGATCTAACTTTGCATCACCGCTACAACATCAGTCGTTGTGAGCTGCCGATAAGCAAAATATTTTGCGTTCCCGTGTCCTGGTGTTGATGTCGAATCTCTTAGCCTCAGTTTAACTGATTAACTAACTTACCAACCGACTAACCAACCAAGAAACAAACTGAAGGAAATATGTCACACCTCTAACGTGATTCAAACTTGGGGGAAGACCGCATAAACTAGGCCGCTATCTCAAGCGAACGCTTGCACAAAATGACACATAACGATGTCCGTCACTCTGGCGGCAAGAAGCTGAAACTTGTAGATGTTCTGAGTAATGGAAAAATTAATCAGTGATTAGGAAGTGTCTCTTTTTTTGGCGTCCTTTTTTTCGAATTTTGTATTTAGAGGCTTGTCCTTTCACCTTTTTCTCCTATCTGCCGTCATTAACGGATAAATGTTTGGCTGATACATGTTTCTCCTGCAGGTGCGTAAAAACAACTTCCGACAGGTAATTTTTTTTTTTTTTTAGTGGGGGCCGACACAGTCGGTCTTCCCCTAACGCAGACCTTGGAATAACGAGTTATTTTCGAGTGCAGATTTTCCTTAAGTATTCAAACGAGGCTGACAACAGACTGCCGCTTTGGATTGAATCCGAATGTGGGAACGCCTAGCGCACCTGTTTCTATATAGATTGGTTCGCTGAAGATAACTTTTTGAACATTATGTATTAAGATTTTCGTGGTTTTTCTCAGTACTTATTGTTAAGTGTCAGAACTAACTCATTCAGCCGCGCCTAGCTCAGAGATATTTGAAATTATCCTTTTCTTATCATGTATTTCTAAGTTGTTCAGTTCAGTGTGCCCAATTTCGTTAGAACCCTAATTGTGTCGTATGATTCGTTGTCGCTGCTAAATAAAGATGTGAAATTATGTAAGTTTCCCTTATATTTTGTAATTCAAGAACAGATTGCTACCACAAATCAATAAATGTTAGTATAAGAGTATATCATTTCGAAATTGGCTAATATTTGCCCTGTTTCAAATATCACATTCTATTTAATACATGTGCCAGATTCATCTCCGTTACTAATTAAACCTCGATTGGATCTCACGTAACACCGAATTCTCTGCTTCGTTATTGATCTTTATTTAAAATTCTGATCGTCATGCTTAGCCTACCGCCATTTATTAATGTTTACCGACTGTAAATCGTATGTTGCAAACATCACTGACCTTGGTGAAGTGTACATATGTCATTGCAAACCATCAACCAGATCCCTTAGCATAATTCATTTGCACATATGCGCTGTCTCTACCTAGAAAACCACCAACTGAACGTCTGTAAAAGGAAAATTTTAGTAGCGATCCACCCTGAAATTCTGATTTCTCAAAGCGGTGTTTTTGCAGATTCCTTAATTCTGGGATATCGCACTTTTCGATTGACAGATAATGACATATTTCGGAGGACATTTTTTCCTCAGTCATCAAGTTATCTTCTTAGGCTGCTTAGATCCTGAAAGACAGAAAGCCTAAGTCTTCCCCGAAACGTGTGTGTCAAAATCGGCACGGCGTTATATCGCACCATAATTTAAATCTAAAGTAGCCCGTAGGTGGTTAACCGTTTGTGGTTTTCTGGTTTCATGAAATATTTATTCGGCTTGTTCTTGTACACAAATAAATGATACAATTTAATATTGTACATTTCCCGTACAATTGATACAAATAAACATGTTCATCAACAAAAAGTTACTTTTATCTGCTGAATACAAAAGGGCTCCAAATGTTTCGGCCGTTATTTATAGCGCCATCTGCAGGGAGTGTCAATACTTAAACACGGATGCAGATTTATAATACAGTCTTGTTTTCTGTAAATGGTAAAATATAAATTGTAAAATTTCAATATGTTGTTAAAACATTAATGCATAGAGCTATATTAACACAATATTAAATTCATTATAATACGACGCAGCTGTTACTGCATGCCAATATCTTGAAATAGTAAAATATATCAGATTCTAAAAACTGCCTTTTACTTTCGTAATTTGTTTACAGTTTCAACATAACACTATCCTAGTTGAAGAAAAAAAGACCAGCTTGATGTCACTTGCTATTTTATTTCACTTCTTATGTGCTCAACATGTTTCGGACATCATTAATATATCCATCATCAGGAGCTTGCGACTATTCTGTTGAATTACCATATTGGTGGTATTGTTCTTGGTTCAAACCAAGAGCAATACGACCGATGTGGTAATTCAACAGAATAGTCGCAAGCTCCTGATGATGGATACATTAATGTCCGAAACATGTTGAGCACATAAGAAGTGAAATAAAATAACAAGTGACATCAAGTTGGTCTTTTTTTCTTCAACTATCACAATGATGCACGGTCCGATAAACATAAGATAACACTTTGCATTGATGTTTTAGTAGCACAAAGGCTGCATGTTTTACCACCTGCAATGTTTCTTAACGCTGTATAAGTCTAAATATCGTACTTACTGCACGGCGACCGACACAAGTAAGGGTGGTTTCATATTCAGGTTTTAATGCAAATTATTATTAATGAAATTTTTTAACTGATATGACATTTTCTTACAGTTTAATTTATCGTGTTTATTGGTCAATAAGGAGCGGAACTGTAGTTTCGGCATATCGATCAGTGACTATCAAAATAAAGCCTTGATTATAGGCCGAAAAATGTATAAGAGAAAATGTATTGTTGTTGTGTTCAAGACAAAATCAGTGAATTAATCCTTTAAAGACTAAACGTAATCTCTTTTATATAAGGACTCAGTCCGTACCGCGCAGTAAACACATTCCACCTCGGTTATACAAAACCAGTCTGTTAATGCTCTGTAAAGGGCGGTATACACTCTCTGTTAAATTGAATGATTTTACTTTGTGACGTCATATCTGAGAAAAAACTGGGTAAACTGCACAGAATTGACAGGCAATAGCGCAAGCTTCAAAACTGTCCTTTCCAGTCGTCTTTCACACACAGAATTGCGCAGATCACTCAGGGAATCCCACAGTTTCCTCAGTTTACCTACCAACACCATCATCATCTCAAGGCACATCCGTTTCTAGCAATTCATTCAGCAGATGAGCATCGCATGATATATTCCTTTTCAAATACCACTTCTTACTCCACATTTTACGCTTTCTTTTCTTCTTTTCCGTTAACATTATGGCCGATGTGGCTAACAAACAGCAAACGACAGCCTTGTTTTTATCCACCATAGTCAAACGCACAAGAATAAATATAGAACTGACAAAAACTGACATACTTGATGGGAAACCTGTGCTGTGCCAGAGAACATTCAGTTCAGTTTTTCGTGCAGTTTTTTACATAGTTAAACTGCACAGTTTAACTTAGGGTGTATGGGGCACTTAAGGAAAAGGTCACTTTTTTCTGAGATCCGTACAAAAACACTTCAACGCAATATGAGCTCCATGCGTAATTTTTAGGCGCGTTCGTAAACTTACAAAAGCTACTATTAGGTTTGTCATGTCTGCCTATCTGTCTTTCCGCCCTCCTTTCCGTCCTTTCGCATGGAACACGTCGGCTCCCTATGAAAGGAATTTCATTAAATTTGGTGTTTGATTGTTTTTCGAGAAAATTTCGGGAAAATTAAAAATGCGTTGAAATCTGACGAGAATACTTTACATGGATACCTATGCACATTTTTAATAATATCTTGTTCAATTCTTATTAGAATGAGAAATGTTTCAGGCGAAAGTTGTAGAGACAATAAAATCACACATTTTGTTTCCGAAAATCGTGTCGTTTACGAGATAATGTGGAAAAATATTGTAGAGCGGGGCAAGCCACAGATAAAAATATAGTACGGCGCATGCGCTTGAAACGCTAGTTAACTGAGGTTACAGACACACACTCAGAATATCTAATGCTTATTGCTTTCCCACAGCAGCAATGATAGCATAAACGCACATCGTTATTACGTTTGTACCTAAACTGTTTATACTGTTCTGTGTTACATTTGGTGGTGCGTAAAGTAACCGCTAGGCTTGTAAAGTTAATGGAGCGCCATTGGGGATATGGAGCCCGGAAACAGATTTGGACCTGAAAGAAAGTGACAAGGGGCGGAGCACTGCATTGCTGTTTTTTTATTTTATTTTAGATGCCGGACTGCTGGCTAGAAGTCAGTATTCGGAAGGTCCTGCGACCGACCACCTCGACACAGGTTTTTCTCGGTTTCCCTGTGTCTATAACAAATGCTGAGACGGTTCCCAACATTCCAAGTTGCCACTATATGCTTCTCATGTAGCCCTCCCGACTTAAATCTAGTAGTAACCAATTTCATGTTTTGTTTACATGTAAAATAACCACTCCCACCGGATAACACCCCAATTGCAGTTAATAATAATAATAATAATTATTATTATTACATTATCCAGTGGGAAACTTCATCATTTGTACGCTATGTTTAATATTAAAGTTATTAACATAACAAAATGAAGATGGGCAAGCATGTAGTACGCATGGAGATGACAAAAATTTAGCCTAGACGTCTTTAGTCGAGGAAATTGATAGGAATAAAACAATTAAGAGAATCAGGAGTAGCTATAAATATCATTTTTTTTGCGACATCACGATGTACTGAAGTACAGAAAAAATCTTTACAATATACACATATCTAGACAGTTTATGATTCGGAAATTGTGGCAGTCTCGTTTATTTATATCGATTCTTTTTTCAAAAATTGTTTTTAACAAAAAAGGCTAAAGTTAATATTTGACAATCCTGCTGCAAAAGGAAACAAAGGGGTGTAACATATTTCATGTAATATCCTTGTCAGCCGCTAGAGGCATTACTGTCAACTTCACCGCTTTGTTCCTTATTTACACTTTGATTTTAATCAGTTGGTTTCCGACAGCAAGCACTTAACATCAGGCATTAGTAAGTACAATATTTAATGTTTAGTGAGGTTAAAATGCCGCAATTTCTGTTAATACATTTCTTAACCTTTCTATGTACGAATTATTCGCACGCGTGCAAATGGGAATATTAAAGAGAACGTTGAAGAAAGAGCTCTTGTATCTTTGGTGTGTGATAGTGTGTTTCGAGAAAAGGATAGGCTGAGGACTGACCGGATAAGTGGAGGACTGGCCGGATAAGTGGAGGACTGTCGGATAATATGAGGACTGACCGGATAATATGAGGACTGACCGGATAAGTGGAGGACTGAACGGATAAGTGGAGGACTGACCGGATAAGTGGAGGACTGGCCGGATATGTTGAGGACTGAACGGATAACTTGATAACTGGCCGGATAAGTGGAGGACTGGCCGGATATGTTGAGGACTGAACGGATAAGTTGAGAACTGACCGGATAAGTGGAGGACTGAACGGATAAGTGGAGAACTGACCGGATAAGTGGAGGACTGGCCGGATAAGTGGAGGACTGGCCGGATATGTTGAGGACTGAACGGATAACTTGATAACTGGCCGGATAAGTGGAGGACTGGCCGGATAAGTGGACGACTGAACGGATATGTTAAGGACTGAACGAATAAGTTGAGGACTGAACGGATAAGTTGAGGACTGACCGGATAAGTTGAGAACTGAACGGATAAGTGGAGGACTGAACGGATAAGTGGAGGACTGAAAACGGAGATAAGTTGAGGACTGAAGGGATAATTTGAGGACTGACCGGATAAGTTGAGGTCTGACCGGATAAGTTGAGGACTGAACGGATAAATCGAGAACTTACCGGATAAATTAAGAACTGACCGGATAAATTGAAGACTGAACGGATAAGTTGAGAACTTAAGGATAAATTTAGGACTGAACAGATAATTTGAGGACTGAACGGATAAATTTAGTACTGAACGGATAATTGGAGGACTGACCGGATAATATGAGGACTAAACGGATAAGTTGAGGACTGACCGGATAAGTTGAGGACTGAACGGATAAGTGGAGAACTGAACGGATAAGTGGAGGACTGAACGGATACATCGGGAACTGACCGGATAAATTGAGGACTGACGGATAAGTTGAGGACTAAACGGGTAAGTTAAAGACTGAAAACGGAGATAAATTGAGGACTGAACGTATAAGTTGAGGACTGACCGTTTAATTTGAGGACTGAACGGATAATTTGAGGACTTAACGGATGAGTTGAGGACTGGACTGATAAGTTAAGGACTGAACGGATAATTTGAGGACTTAACGGATAAGTTGAGGACTGAACGGATAAGTTTAGGACTGAACGGATAAGTTGAGGACTGTTATGGTAAAGAAATGGACGTGACAGCAGTAAGAAAGGAAGAAATCCTCGAAGCCCTGAATGATTATTAACATTCGCTTCATTTGGTTGTTTGGTTATTCAAGTTGTACATTCTTCGCTATTCCTTGTGCTTTTGAACTCTTTCCAACACATTTGCTAAACTTCGCACCATCCCCATCAAGAGCTTAAGAGTAACTGCATTGTGATACATACTGTACGCACAATATCCGCTAGTGATTTCAAGGACCCGTTCCCTCTCAAAGAGGCATCCCACCATCTTGTAAAGTATGGAATTTCTTTTGCAGCAAATCCCCTCTCACACCTTCAGAACTGCAACCCGGTATGCATTGTGGTTACACACGTGGATGGGTGGTGATATTATACGCTTCTTATAGTCCAGGGCTGGCCAGTGACACAAAGTTAGTAGTGGTGTGTCACACTGCAATAACTCACGTTATAATGTACCGTGCTTGAGAATGGAGGGAAGACTCCACGCATTAACTTCACAGGCATGAATTAAATTCATCTTCGATTTGCTTCACCTGTCCCTCCGGTATATAGTTTTGTCTAGTGACTGTCACTGACTTGGGCCCCATTCCCTTAAATGCTAAGGTTGTTCCTGGGAAGGTTATGTAAGAACTTATTCGAAAACAAATTTGAAGTACCTTCCCGGAATTAGGCTGAAGGTTGTAGAAAATGATATCACCGTTGTCAGTCTTAGGGCCAATATTTTCAGCCTCGAATCTCTCGAAAAGGAAACAAAAATTCTACGGTCCGAAATGCAACGTTAACTTTTTTCTGATTTTCATTGTCCGAGACCATACAGGAAAGATCACAGAACTTTAAAAAGCATTCAGCACAATTTCAGTGTGCTGCTCTGTGAGCAAATGTAACAAACACGAGGTAATGCACTTGTAACGTACTATTGTGGCGCGTTCGCGTGACCACTGTTGCAGTGGGAACACAACAAAAAATTCTGTATGTATTGTTGAGCACTTTATTAAAACTTAGATTGTTGCACAACAATGCTCTTTTATTAAATTTATTTCGGCAACAATTAAAAATTAATATGTAGGTGTTCACGTAAATTGCCCGATGCTGCAGTGAAACAAAATAATATTCATTTGTTAAATGGCCTACTTTAGACGCGCACTTTGGCGAAACGGATCATAATGACAGGCAGGGTATTGCGTTGTTACTCAGTTGTTGTAAATGTTTCCATAAAGCATTGTAGGAGATCGGACGGAAATAATCAAATATGACGCGCTAGGTATTGGATATTAGATGTGTCCGTATTCTTGTATTTATCCCGCACGCAAAGCGCATATTTTATGTGCCCCACAATGTCACCTGTGGCCTATGTGGATGTGACATTGTTGTATCGTGCGCGGTCCCGTTGGGGAACGTATCGTGGATGTTGTTCCAGGAGGGACGGAGCTCGAACTTCAGCTGCGACGGGGAGTTGGGCAGGCTGCACACACTCGCAATAAACTCCACGTCAAGTGTACTGGAGTTTATTGTGCATAAACGGTGAAATAATGCTGATACAAATGAACTGCATTGAGTTCAGTTCTCGGGTTCTTTGGTCCCTACATTAACATTAACAGTGATAGTCAAGCTTCATTCAAAGCTGCTGGTCACCGTTCGAGATACTTCTGCAGACTGCAACTGGAGCACATGGCAGCGACTGTTACATAACGTCACACATTGCTCTTGCCATAAACACTTAGCTCGACCACTTATAGACTAAAAAATAGAAGGAAACTATCTTCTTCCCAAGCCTGGCCTGCTTACTGAGAAATAATAGTGTAAACAGTGTTACAGACAGGCGAGGACTCGGTATGGTGAAATAAGCATAGGACTTACAGTACAGTACAGTACATATAACAATCCTAAAGAAAGGGAAAATGTCTATCAACTACACAGCAACAATATCCATCAACTATACAACATATCATCCCCACATTACCTTATAAACTCAACGTTGTTCAGGAAAAAAAAATGTTTTGAACTCGAAACGTGTGCTGTGATTTTCTCTACTACTTTTGTCTGAAAACGTTTGTCATTCTAAGAAGAATTCAGCGAAATTTTGTTATAAATGTACGTCGGTATTACATATAAAGTGCCCGTTTTTTTCTCACATTTCAATGAAAATTGAATTTTCTTGACAGAGTTCAGAAAAAAATTTTAAATATGAATTTTCATAACAGTTCAACCAGTGGGACCAGTATTGTTTCGTATGGCCATACAGACAAAGAAACGGACAGACAGACACGGTGAAACTAACAATAGTTTTTTGCAAATTTTAAAAAACACCTGAAAGTATACTCCTATACTATTGAAGGTGTTATACAGAGACCCAATTTGAAAAATATTTGCTACTTTTCGGTACAGAATCTGTTCCTGATTCTGCTACCCGCAGCCATGCTGTCTATGGAACCAAACATTATAATTCTGTTTGTGAGTGCACATAAGTGCAAAAGTTTGTTTTTACTGGTTCCATGACGTAACTGATACAGAACTGCTTGGATCGTTTGTACGAAATTCACTAAACTCAGCTGTATTATGCTGACATAGTGTCACTCCTGAGTGTACATAACCATTAATTCCGACTCACCAGTGAGGCTATAAACAGTCAGACGCTTCACTGTGCAAACACCGGCGAACTGGGTGGCACATCATTGTGGTTTGAGGCCATTTGCCTTCCCTTTGAATTAAAACACATTTAACCTTTTAAAATACACTAAAAAATATACGCATCATGTATTATGCCATTTGACTTCAGAATTCCACTCATTTTCCCAACAAAATATGTTTATGTGTTTCGTGTGTTTACGAAAGTAAATAGCAGATATTTCCCTACACATAAGTAATTTATATAAATAGTGTGTCATAAAATTAAATAATTAATTTTTGTAATGTAGGTGCAGTGTGTTGACTGTGAAGTATGTAGTTAATTTTTGTTATAAATTAGTGCTTGAACCATCATTATTGGAAATTATGGCATTCGTATCCTAATGACGACATGCAAGGTGCTTTAATTGATTAGGTTAGTTGGAAAAATTAATTCTTTACTCGCTAATATATTGTTTTAACCGCCTGATATGCTGAGTTATGAAGTTTGTAATTTGTAATAAATTGGACTAAACAGAGAGTGTTTAAGGAAGAAAGACAAGGAGATGAATAATTGGTTATTAGATCGTTACGTAAGTAAGCAGAAAGTCAATAAGGGAGTGCCTATCCGTGTTACAGTGGATGTATGTTGAATCTAAGAGCCTTACGGTGTTCAAGTTAGCCAACGGATCGTGAGGTCTCCTCAGTCGCGTGTTCAAGCTAATTCCATATATGAGGCCCGAGGAGCGATATCCTAGTGTTTGTATGTGGTTGGTCAGCCCTGTTCTTCAAAAGTGTAGCCAGGAGGAGGGGTGGGGAGGACAGGGCAGTTCAGTGAAAGAGTTCTCTGGTTGTGTCGGTATTCAATTTCAGCAGATCCACAGCCATATTTCATTCTGGCGTGCAATACGCCTTATTATATGGCTACCCGCATTACGGAGCCCAGTACTGGACTTGAGGTTTCTTTAGCCTCAGTACGTGATTTATGTGTAGAAACATACTTATTGACTAGGAACGCGCTCTCAGTAACTCACGTGACCTGTTCGCACGTGCCTGCTGTATGCAGAAGGATTCACCGTCTCCAAAACTCAGCCTCCAATATTTCTGCAAAAATATGTCAGCCAGTTTTTTTTAGGGGGGGGGGGCTGCAAAAACTGCCCGCCGTTAGAAGAGTTATGGCAGTCACAAATCAGGCTGCAGACCGAAACTGCCTGAGACAGCTTTAATCGTGTAGTCGCACGTAGCAAGGCGCCATTTTATTTCCAGTGTTGCCAATTCCTCTACCTTAAACGTCAGCAGTCGTGCAAGGTTAGGATATAAATTTTTTTCTGCATGATTTCAGGCTTCCGCCGCCACGTATGTGAGATCTGTGCTCTTCGGGGCTGTTACGTAGCGTATAGTGGCAATTATTTACCGACGTTTCTGGGCAACCTAACCGTCCCATCTTCACGGGTCAAGAAATTCAAGATTAATCTCTCTGGTCCCATTTTCAAGAAATCCAATATTGGGTTTCTCTTATTCCTAGAATCTTTAAAATGGGACCGATAGTTTGTCCCGGGAACATCGGCAAGGAATCACCATTGTACTCTGCGTAACATTCCAGAAGAGCCTCACAATTCTCCCTGTCGAAGCCTTGAAGCCTTACAGAAGGAGCCGCTCTTGTTTTGAATTTTTAATTGAGGCATTGCGTTCTGTTTTATATGATCAATATACCGTGGTTCTGATAAGTCCTTAACCCGACCAGGAAGGAAAGAAACTCTGAAGTGTGTCAGGGACGCGCGCGATTTCAACAACATCGAGACGCGAGCTGTCATCATGTTTTTTTTTTTCTGCAAGGCAAGGCGCCGAAGGAAATTCACGCCATTCTGACAGAAACTTTAACTTTTTTCACTTCCTGGTCGGGCTAAGGACTTATCAGCACCCCTGTATGTGGTGTAAAATTATAAAATTATATAGTCATGCACAACTATGTATTTATTAGAATTATTAGTCGTATATCTAGCTACATGTTTCGGCTCGTATACAGAGTCATTTTCAGGCTAGTCATCAGGGTGATTTGTATGCACAGTTGTTGGTGCTTTGAAAGTTAATGAGATCTCGTGCGGCAAATAGTAGTTAAAATATTCGTGGTAATTATATATAAAATATATTATTAAGATAAAATTCAAGTGTGATATTTTATATATTGAATATTAAGCATAATAATAATAATAATGCACCAACAACTGTACATAAAAACCACTCTGAATACTAGCCTGAAGATGGCTCTGTACACGAGCCGAAATATGTAACTAGAAATACAAGTAATACTCTTAATAAACAGAGTGTTGTGCATGACTATACAATTTTATTCTGCATATATTGAAGAAGCAGAGATATAGGTAAGTCAAATCGTCCTAAGCATCGGCGGTAGATGACGGTTAGTGGTTAAATTCACGCCCCTGGACCCACTGAAAAGAGGCTGGGTAGGCCCCAGAATCGGTGTGAACTATTTGCAGAAGAGGAAGAATCTCCTGACCACACCGTAATTCGAACCCAAGAACCTCGAACCCGTAGCTCAGTCGCTGCGCCGATTGAGCCACTCTGGCTTCTGTCAAAATTCGTACAAAGCTTAATACGGGCAATCGAATTTTTCCGCCGTAAAACAACTTGTTGTGTGCAAACATCCGCTTTTGCGAAGCGTCGCAGTGATCATAACGGGAACAGCAGATATTAGAGATGGTCTTGTTCGAGACAGCAGTTTGCCCCATGGGCATACACAGCCAAACCAATATTCCACCTATTTCGTTCCACGGTAAAGAGACCGTTACAAACAGCGAAAGATTTCGCGTGCATCCCTCACGCCTCAGGCGATATTTACTTCTGCATTTCCCAAAGGTTTACAAATAATATCCCTGCAAAACTAACGCTTCGTCAGTTTTCAGACTGAAAAGGCTTTTGTCTCTTTTAGTGAATGCGCGGGTCTGTTTGGTTTACCCTTTGTTATTGGTTGCAGCAACCGGCTGTGTTTGATTACTGTCATATTCACTCAGTGAGACCGGACAAATCAAGTGGTTTGAGGTCGCTGTCTGCTGCTGGCGAAGTTTCACTGTGTTTTAAAAATGGATGCCCCCGAGTTTACAACCTTCTACCTTCATACACTCTGTCTACAGGCTTAATTATTCAAAGAGACAGGACGAAAATATTGGAAACATGCATGGTGTTGCTAAGTAAGGACACAATGTTGAGTTGTGTGGCCTCAGTTGTAGAGCCTGGTGACATTTGGAATTGTGACGTTCTGTAGCGTGCTGGACAGAATTGATAAATTGTCTGTGGAAAACAACATTTGAACGTGGTCCTCGAATATGGTATATTGCGCCATTATTTGTGATAAATTGTATGTGTATTAATAATATAAGCCAAGTGTATTTTTTTTTAACTTTCTTCTCACTGCGAATATTTATGTCTTGATTGATCATGTCCATCGGCTGGTCAGTTATTGTTATTATTATTGTTTTCTTATTCACTTCATTATGTCAATGATGCCATAATTGGTTGAAGAATTAACTTCCGGCAGGAAACCACCCACCATCGTAGGAAGATTTTGGAACAATGAATGTTTATGCAGACTTCATGAAGCAAAGTTAAGGTAAGGTAAAGTGCACCCTTGTACAGGCACTGAGGCTCTGTACAGGCCGCACGGCCCATAGGGGGAGTAGAGGTGTAGCTCTACTCTTTCTTGACCACGGCACTGGAAGGGAGTGAGGGGTCAGCGTCACGCCCCGGCCGCTCTTTACCCCCGGGAAAGACCCGGTACCCATTTTACAGGAGGCTGGGTGGGCCGCAGGGCCGGTCTGGACAGGTGCAGGAAATCTCGCCCCCACCGAGATTCGATCCCTGGACCGTCCAGCCCGTAGCCAGTCGCTATACTGACTGAGCTACCCGGTCCACATGTTTTGATGTTCTACTGTTGTATTTGTATCCGTCTCTACTTCGTTGTACTGTTCTTTGATAAAACGCTGTTAGCCCGTCAATTACAATTGAATTATAAACGTGGCTAAACTTCACATTCTACGTGTATTAAGACACACAATTCCGTTTATTCTGCTCGTTTAAAATTCGCTCATTTACTCTGCAACTCATTCTGAAGCGTCACGAAAATCACCAGCACGACCGGACCTGTGCTCTGAAATCAGACAGAAACTGTCCAGCGTAGCTTTGGCCATTCTAAGTTTTTTTTCTTCCTTCGCTCAGTACGAAGGTTAACCTGCATCGCGACCAAATACGTTACTGATTTAGTTGAAGTCGATGTGCCCTTGCACAAGGACACAAATTGAAGTCAATATTAGCCCGGAACTTACCACCACATTCGTCATAACCTTTATATTCTAGTCCATGTGCAAAATGCCAGTTTTAGAATTCATGGCACTTGTCGTGTTGAAGAAAATAACCAGCGATAAATCTGTGGGAATCTTTAAAATTTTAGTACCAATCACGATTGATGGAACTCGCTACATATAATTTTTCAGCTTGCGTGCCGTTAAGGCATATAGTTGTGTGAAGGTTTGGATCCTCTCATTCTTAGCCTTGAAGCACGCAGTGGCGCCGTCGATTGAGGCACTGCGCTACAAGCCGAAAGATTGCGGGTTCGATTCCCAGTGGCATCACTGGAAATTTTCGGTGACCTAATTCCTCCAGCCGCACTGTGGCCTTGAGGTTGACTTAGCCCGTAACAGCAATGAGTTCCAGGAGTATCGTCTAAGGGGTAAAGGCTGCCGGTCCGTGAGGATGAGTCTTGCCGCCTCATGTACCGATTTTCTAGGAATTCTGGGGGCCGCAACGTCCTGCAACCCTGACGGTCTCTGCAGGCTTGTCATGGGATAGCTTTATCCTTTATTTTGAAGCTTACTCGATATTATTTATGTTTTCAGCAAAGCGATGTCCTTCTTTTGAAAGCTCGCAACCGAGAAATCGAGATTCGATTCCTTTGAGAGACGTGACCTTTCTCTTTGGCAAGACAGCCGTCCCGTCTGGGTCCTCTACCTCTTATCCTATACGCATCAGTGCTGTTTCCTGGCCTAAGGTGGCAGGAGTTAGAAGCTGAAAATTTAAGTCCATCTGGTGCAGGGGATAAAAATTCGTATCTGATACCTCCACTTACCTGCAGGTCGTGCCAAACTGACCAAAGGTCAGTTGTATAGCCACATATAGCCACATATAGCCACATATAGCCACATATAGCCACATATAGCCACATATAGCCACATATAGCCACATATAGCCACATATAGCCACATATAGCCAAAAATAGCCAAATATAGCCACAAAAAACCAAA
>Ga0123352_10002842_pt1 | contig 24604 bp, 17 predicted proteins | sample TergutLab28metaG_FD_89700 | JGI IMG/M metagenome (GOLD analysis project Ga0123352, IMG submission 89700) | Labiotermes labralis P1 segment gut microbial communities from Petit-Saut dam, French Guiana - Lab288 P1 | ecosystem: Host-associated > Arthropoda: Insects > Digestive system > Gut ...
GTTCGAGTCCGTGGATGCAGTGAAAGCAAAAGCGACGCAACTCTTGAACAGCTTAACACAAGATGACCTGCAGCACTGCTTCCAACAGTGGAAAATTCGCATGGAGCGGTGTAGGGATCGGGGGGGACTACATTGAAGGGGATAACATTTCGATTGTCTGATTTTTTTTCAATAAAGTGTTAGAGCATGAATCCATTTTCTTTATTGCCACACCTTGTAATGAGGAGTTTAATTATCTGTACTCACCACCCAATATTGTTCAGGTGATAAAATTGAGAAGAATGGGATGGGGGGAGGGCATGTGGCATGTATGGGGGAGAGTAGAATTGCATACAGGGTTTTGGTGGGGAAACCTGAGGGAAAGAGACCATTTGAGAGACCCAGGCATAGATGGGAGAATAATATTAAGATGGATCTTCAGGAAGTGGGATGTGAATGCATGGACTGGATTGATCTGGCTCAGAATAAGGACAGGTGGCAGTAACTTGTGAATGCAGTAATGAATCTTTGCGTTCCATACTCTGTGGGGAATTTCTTGACTAGCTGCAAACCATTTAGCTTCTCAAAAAAGCCTCTGCTCCATGGAGTAAGTAAGTAAAGGAGTAACAAGTATGATGTGACCTAATACAGCTTTGACAGTTTTTTCATATACAAAACACCAGTACCAATTCCTAAGATACATATAAATAAAACTTCTTTCAAATGCCATTTAAGTTAGACATACAATGTTATGTAAGTCAACATGTGTCCTAATACAGTATTTTGCATATAGCCTTATAAAGCTTAAGAATTCTCAGTTGCAGCAAATCAATTAACAGAGTAGAAAAAGTGAAATAAGAGATATTCTTTTAATGCAGGCTTGAATACTTATAGATCAAGATTTTAAACTTTTAATTGTGGTTGAAAGATTGTTTAGTAATTTTATTAGTAATTTTATACCTATATAATATACTCCTTTTTGATATTTAATGACATTAGAACTTTAAGTATGAAGGTTATATTTATGGCTTGTGTTTAAATTGTGTGCATCTGAATTTATTTGAAAGTTTTCAGAGTTTTCTATAAACAATAGTAGTAACCAGAGTAAAGATTCACTTCCAAACATAAGTACATTACACTATGCAAGTTTTGAGGTTTTCACAGTGGTTCATTGAAGGATTTTTGTCTTCTGGGTTGTGACAGTGTATCACTCAGTAAATGATTTCAGTGTTTCAAAGGAATGTCAAGAACCACTTACCCACTGTTACAGGATTACATCCCATCATCCAAGAGGAATAGAATCCTTAATGATTTTTTTTTTATGCTACATATTTTATACTGTCTGTTGACTTAACCATTCAACAAGATTAGCCCATGTAACATTGTGGAGTGGAAATAAGTGAAGTAAACTGATTTTAGAGTATACAGTTCCATGAGTGGCACAGTGTTCTAGTGGCAAAGCACGTAGAATTTAGTTTGAGGATAATAAATTCAATCTGTTTCTTCCAATTTAAGTCATATAAATTTGTAGGTCAAGGAATTTGATTCTGCTTTCACAGTTAGTTTTTTGTTATAAGCTGTTTTTAGGCTGATACATGTCTTGTTCTTCATAGCAAATTTTTATGAAGTTTGTCATTCAGAATCTAATTAGAGATTGTTGGTTTTCAAAAATTTGTTTAGTTTTTCAAAGACATATAATACATTCAGTTTTGAAAAATTGATCAGTTCTGGATATGTAATTTAGGCAAACGTAGCCATTTGAGAGGCACATATACATGATTTCCTCCTTACTGGTGACAGGGAAGGAGTGCCAAACTCACACGGACTGATTCACAACTGCATAGGCCTCTCAAATTGCCTTGAGGAGTAACAGTTGAAAAGAGACAGGCATGAACATCACTAGTCTGAGCTCTGTCTTATCAAATTGCCATGCAGAGCAGTATCAACTCTAGCAGCATATATTTGAGCATTTATTCAGAAACCAAAAAGCAAACCATTATTTGATTACCTCATTGCTTATCAGGCCTGTGTGGCCAGGTGCATAGTAAGACATAAGCTTTCCAGTCATGCGGAGTTTGGGTATTTGCTGCAGAATTCTTTCAAGCATGTGTGTGTGTGCGTGTGTGAGTGCGTGCATTTGTGTATGTGTGCATATGTGTATTTGTGAGCATGTGCGCATGCGTGTGTATGCATATGTTTGTGCGTGCACGCACACGTGTGTGTGTGTGTAGGGACTCTGCAAGGCATTGTGGGATTGTGAGCTAAGACAGTAACATTTCAATTGTTGATGCCGAATAAACAGGAGAGTTAGTGGTTTGATGTAGGTGTTAGGTAGAAAGTATTCTATTGTGCAGGCAGTATGAGAAAACTTGGTCCTTGTTGACATTGTTACAACCATTTAAAACTTGCACACACAACCTGTCAGAATACAAAGCTGTGTTCTCTGGATGGGCAGAATAGCGATGATACATTAAGGGCACGTATTTTGCTTGCAACTCATCTGAGAAGGTGAGGTTCACATGCTGGATTTATGATATGCCAAGGTGGAACAGGCAGTGGTGATTTCAGAAAGATATGCAGCGAATGTATGAGGGTCCCTTTTAAACGACCTGCTTGATATTTAAATTTTTGCACATTGTTTATGAAATATTTGAGTGTAAAATGAACAGAAAAACATAAAATTATGAAATGCATGGCATTCTCTGAAAAATAAAACAGAGATTATGCAGCATGTCTTAAAAATGCAGTACATTTCCATGCTGCCCAAATGCATAAAATGAATCACTAGAGGTGTTGTTTTCTCGTGTCCGCTGTGCAAACGTAGGTCGTTTAAAGGTTAAGTCATGGTAATTTTTTTGTCAGAAAGGTGGTGATTCAGGAAATAGCACACAGCATATGCTTGTAAATGTTACCATCAGATGTAGATGAATGCGTACATTTTGCATGCTAACATCATTGCTTTGATGATCTCATTTAGAGTGGAATTTGTTAAAGTGGAACAATATATGTATGTGAATATAGAAGTCCTGCTTGGCAGAAATGCATGAGAGTAGCATGCAGAGTTGCGTGTATTGAACATTTGCAAGGGGAATACAGCCGTTCTAAGTGAAAGAGTGTCAGCTGCTGACATGCAACAGTGCATGTTCCAAGTCCACGTAGACATGTCAGTAGCAATGCTTGAGCAATGTATGGGTAAAGAATATGTGTCTTCAGGTAGTGTCATACACCTCCAATTTAAAGAGAACAATGAAAAGGTGTTTCTTTATGAGAACAAATTTTGTATATGGTGTTACAGATTCACAGAATGCATAGTAATGGATCTGTGATATCAGAACCCACACTGAGCATTTGATAGCACAGTTCTGCTTTTCAGGAGTCATGTAAGTCAGTAGTTCACCATGACCTTACATATGCAGCTGTATCATATTGCAGCAGTGTTGCTAAACTGATGGTCACAATAGGAAATGAAGAACTCTCATCTGATTCAATACTATGATGAGATATTTTTTGCATTTCTGGGCAAATTGGAGAATAGTGTTTGCAAAATTATTTTATGTGTTATGAGCTGGCTCACTGGTATATTCTTAGCCCATGCTGTTCATGTTGTAATGTCTGCTGTTGTACTGTACTTCACTATGTGATCAGCACTTGGTTGTGTTACTTCCTGTATCAAAATGCTATGTGCGAGATGCACCATCATAACAGGAAGTGTTTATTTGTGATGTCTGTGTGCAACATAGGTTTGCAGCACTGTAAAGAGAAGGTCTGTCATGCAATTTGGGTTGTGGTTCAACGTGGAATAACTATTCTTAAAACTGTAATATTAGACATGTTATTAGTGGACAGAAAACTGAGCTGAAGTGCTGAGTGTTAGCTGAAGAGAAACTGGATGTAGTCAGTGGTAGGCTTCAAAATTAGTCTCAGAAATCTGTTGTACACCTTGCACAAGAGACTGGGGATTTAGAGTCTTTAGCACAAACTGCTACAAAATTCCTGAAACAAACTGACTAAAACAACAGTATGCATAAGTACAACTGTGTGATCCCACTTTGGAATATATTGTTTTAATGGGTCCTAATGTTTGTGAAGTGAAATCAATCCTTGACTTATCTTTTTTCACAGTGGGGTTGCTTTTACTTGACCTATGATGAAATTTGCGGAATTTTTACTACACAATTTGAGTGCGGCTTAACCTTTCAATGAGAAAAAAAAAACCCTGTAAATTCATTTTATATATTTGGACAAGGAAATTTACTGCAAGTTTAAGATGTGCTGCATAATCTCTGTTTCGTTTTTCACAAAATGTCATTTATTCAAGCATTTTGTCGTTTTCTCTTCAAATAATAAATTTTTTCATAAACCATTACCTGCCTCAGGTTAAAGAAGTTGTTTCTAATGCAGAATATATTTCTGTGCAGAGACTCGTGTGGTGTTAATAGAACATGGTACGTGTATTGCAGTAATAGTGTGTCATTTTTGGTTAGGCTGAGTGCTATCACATGCAGCAACTCAGTTCTTAGGCCTCAGGAGGAAATTGATAGATTGAGACTGCAGGCTCGCTCTGCTACGTGTGCTGCCGATAGAAAAGAGTGGTCCAAAGGCCCTCCAGCAAATAAGAAGACGGCGGAAGCACCCAGCAACAAGGAGGTAGACCTTCTACTATTAGAAATTTTATGGTTTGGATTATTGGCGGCTGTATTGTAACTGGGGGATGGAAAGTGGAGGATATTAGGTTAGTTTTACAGTTTGCATTTTTGACTTTGTATTGTTAAGGTGATTCAGTTGTGAAGGCTTAAGTGAACAGAACAGGTAGATTGTATATGTGACACCAAAAATATATCCAGAATTTTGTTTGGACACCCTTACTGGGAAGGACTACTGGAGGGATGTTGGCATAGCTGGGAGGATAAAATCCCTCTAACAAGGAACCAGTGTAGTGACTAGGCTACATACTGTATGACCAGTGAATACTGGTTCAATTCTGGCAGTGGCAAGAGATTTTATTCTTTTCTGAAGCATTCAGATTGGCTCTGGGGCTCATCTGCCCTGCTGCTCAGTGGGTATTGGAGACTTTCTCTGGGGGGTTAAAGCAGTTGGGGCATGAAGTTGCTCACTGACTTCTGTCTAGTGCTGAGGTTAAGAATGAGTGTTGCCGTACCTACATTCCCCTACATGCCTTCCTGGGGTTGACAGGAAGTAATTTACTTTTAAATAAGCATATGAGCAGGCACAAGATAGTGATGAACCTTGTATTTCTGTAGTGTCATGGAAGTGCTTTAGGAACTGAATATCAGTGGAATTGTCATAAAGCATTATTTGTTTTGGAACCTCCTGACTAGGAAATGTAAGAGACATGCTTTCAGGAATGTTACAGTAGTTTTTGTTTAAAAACATTAAAATTTTTTTAATCAGTTTTCAGGATATGCAGAATTCTACTAGGTACTTATTTTATGGTTGAGTCTGATAGCTGCGGGATACAGGAGATAATGTTAGGTATTTAATCCACTACATGTGGATTTCTGTCTGAAAACTGCCAGTACTGTGACTGTTTCACTTTTATTTGAACATGATCCCACTTCATGTAACTAAGGAGTGGGAGAGTGGAATTTTTAACCAAGACAATAATAAAATGTACTGTTTCCTTGGTTATCGCAGTTAATTTAATGAACTATCTTTCTTCATAAAGGCTGCTACTGCAGATGCATCTAAGGTGGATCGTGGTTCAAAGAAGGGTTTGAAGAATGGGGGGATAGCAGCCATGTTTGCAGCACAGACAAGTCAAATTAAACAGCAAGATGGCATGGATAAAAAGGTTTGGTGGATAATTTTTCTTTTTATATGGAGAGACACAGAAATCCTGCCTTTCATACCTTTGTTATTTATTGTTTAGTGCTATTTGATTTGTAGACTTATACACTGTGAGGATATTGTAAACAAGGGGTTGAAAGGCATTAAATGTGTAATTATTAAATCATGTGCAGGATTAAAATTGGCAGTGGTTTTTCCAAGAGGTGGGTCTTTGGAAGAAAAGCCTAAATATCGGTGGTGTCCTGTATTTTTCATGATCTACATCAGTCTAATTTTCTATACTTTGAATACTGTCACCCTCTTGGGTAGGACATCTTACCTGGGTCATTGTTTTGGTCTTGGTCTTATGTTTATATTTAAACAGGGATTTTTAAGTACTTTGTTAATGACATATCTTGGTGTGCTGACAGGACTGCAGTATTTTCATTGCTAAAACTTCATTGTGCACTCATGAACTTCTGGCACTTACCTGATTGTCTTATTTGTAATTTTCTCTTACTTCTTTTGTTTGATGCTTATTAAACATTGTGTGTCTGCAGTTTGAATTTTACTTTTATTTTTTGTGTGCTGTTGTGTAGATGAGAACCATAGAAAATTTTGATCAGAAAACCTGAAAGGATGTAAGTACTTGGGAGATCTAGGCATAGATGGGCAGTAACATTAAGTTGGACCTTGAAGAAATGGAATGTTCAACTGACAGTCTGATGCTGGGCTTTATTGAACATTGTTAATTATATTGCATGTTCCATAAGGAAAGGGATTTTTGTGAGTAGCAGAGTGAGTGTCAGCTTCTCAGGAAGGGCTTTGCTTTATGGAATTAATTAGTACATGTCAGTTTAATTGTCCATGCCCTGAAATGCTATTGGGCTGTCAGCCTCAGGTTGACTTAAAACTGGCATTTTGGAGATCTGCTTCCCTCCATCATCAGGGTTGATGTCTCTGACATGTAAGTTTTTGAACTTTGATGAATGATTTACTTGAGAGGATTTTTTGGTATTTTGTTCTTTCTAAAACTACATGTCTGACACTTTATTTTCCATGTTTTAACACCATCCATGAATGCTGGTTGAACATGTGTCTTAATGCATTTCTAATTCCCATTTTTTGGGAGTTTTGCATTCCAAAGATGCTCCTGTACAGTTTGTGAATGAATTCCCCAAATCTTTATCTTTTCATTATTACATTGTTTAGTTACAGCCATAGAACTTTGTCTGGATTTCTTACTTGGTTGTGTACCTCTCAATTTGTGGTCTCCGGTCTGGTATGTGTCACCACCACATGACTGGTTGATTGGTGCTGAATGTTTTAAGACAGTATGATGGTCTCAGGACATTGGGTACCAATCACCTGGTGACATGGCATCACATCACAGACGAACGGATATCTTAACCACACAAATGTGAAAGCCTGAAAATTCTCATGATTTTTATGCATTTTACAGCCCAGAGCTGCACAGAAATCTACAGCTGAATCCAAAGCTACTAGTGGTATTGGTATGTTCTTCAGTCGTGATACAGAGAAACCAGTGAAGCCAATGATGTCTGTTGCTAAGGGCACTCAAAATGGTGAACGAAGCCCCCCCGGTGCTTATGGTAACACAGTAGAAGAAAACTGTACATCAAGAAGTCACCAAGAGAAACAAGACCTTCCAAATAAGAAAACAGAATTATCGGACATTGTTAAGAATAATAGTATAAAACACACTGGTAAGAGAGTGGGAAGTGCTAAAAGTCAAAAGATGAGCACCAGCAAAAAGTTGTTGCCAGCAAAGAGACTGAAACGAATTGTTGTCTTAATGGATTCAGAAGGCAGTAGTGATGATGGTGAGTAGAAGCAGACTATGTGTGTTACATATGTTTTTTAAATCTTTTAGATGTCATTATAAATTACAGATGAATTTCTGTTTTTATAGGCATAATGTTTTATTAAGTTGAGACGGGCATTTGTGTGTGGCAGATATGTTTAATAGGGATGATGGAGATACCCCTGATTCACCTCCACCACCTGAAATTGCCCCTAAACATCATGAGAGTGATGGTGATGATGTAATACCACCCACTCCAGAGTCAGAATTGAAGAAGGGTCGCAAACGTGTCCGTACGATGAAGGACAAGACATTTATGGATGAAGATGGTTATTTGCGTAAGTATGGATCTGCTTCTTTGGTGTTCTGCTTTAACAGACCAGTACATTTGACTTGGCCTTTGGTGGCTCACTGAGCTTACAGACTATGGGTGAGGCTTGATTCCTGCCAGAGGCATTGGGATTTTTGGTGCATTCTTGGCAAGACATGCAAAAATTACACATTTGTACTTGTTTGCAAGTCAGAGCTTGAGAACTGCAGAAAGTATTTTCATAAAGCTTGATATTGAGGACTTCTACTAAAATGTATAAAAAAATTTACATTTTTCTTAAAATAATAATAAAACAGACACTTTTGTGTGAAAATCTAGAGCATCTAGAGTACATATTGCTAAATATCAGAATGAAAAATGTTTTGAACTTGCGTTGTAGAGAAAAATGATAGACACGTTTTATGACTAGTTCACTTGTTCTGTAAGACATACAGGTTTTGAGATAGTTAATTAAGCCCTTGAAGACTGCTTTAAGTGACACCCTGCAATTAATGTATATTCTGGACCCTATGACTCTGCTTGCAACACTTTTTCAAGGGCTAAATCTAATGACATACAAGGAAAAAGGCCTTATAAAACATGTCAAATTTCTGTGTACTTGAAATGTAGTGTACCTTTCTGTGCTTCCATGCCATGCTATCCTGAATGAGTGCTAGATGGCGTAATTTGGATGCAACTTTCCAGCTAACCTTACTGAAATCACTGTTGTTGGTTCTTTGTAAATCTTCACATTCATTAATTTGGTACCATTTTCACTTCATACATTATGTCACATGATGTAGTCATGTTTTTTATGCCCATATTATGGTCATCTGGATTGTGGCATCACATTGTAGTTTGGTAGTTGAGTACCAACATTTCAGGGGAATGTACTGCCTCCATCTTCACCCTTGAAGATGGAAGCAGTCTTTCATATGAAACATTGATACCCACTCATCGAAGTACTGTAATGTGGTACCATATGCCAGAAGACTACAGGGCGAATGTTGACCAGATAAACCTCAGAGTTTGCACATTTTTTTATACTGGTCTTGGTTGACTATATGATATGATAATCAATTAAGCCAGAAAAGATCAAGTTATTGCCATGTGTAATTCAACACACCATGACAGTGTATCCATGTGCTTATACCCAGAGGATGTATGAGGGAATGGAACTCCACACATTCTTAACCTTGCCACAAAGTGGAGTTGAGTACTTAGTTGCATGTCCTTGCTACTTAACATATTCTGTGAAAACAAGTAGCTCCTGTTCATGCATCATAAATTTTATTCATTTTGTACTTTTTACTTTTTGCTTTATTAATTCAGTAATTTAATACCACACTAACTGTACTGGAAAGCTACATAATGTTGCTACTTATGTTTCAAATAATTTGTCTTAAAGATATACTGGTGGCCCACACACTATAAAAAAGCTACAGCTTCCTACACAAGAAGTACATCTTGCAGCCATGTCAGACTTCTTGGTCATAATGTGTGTGAATACCTAAACAACTTGGCAGATAAAGTGAATTGCCAAGAATCTAAACTGTCTTTATTTAATGCTTTGGCTGAATTGATTTTAATTAATTTTAACTATTGAGTCATACATGAGATGAACAGCTACCTGAAACCATTGAATAAATAGTATTACAAATACTGTATATTGTGTGGACTGTGATGTCATACTTGTTTTTATTTGATACTCTGCTTAAGTAAATGTGTTGTATATTGCATTTTTAAATTACTCTAGAGCCTGAAGATGGCCTGAGCTAGCTGAAACATGTAGCTGTGTTAATAAAGAGAGCAGTTTTGCTTGAATGAAGATTGTTATTGTTCTTATTAAAATAAAGTTACTTTTAGAGGAAGAACTGGGCATAGAGGTAGATTTTGAGGCAGTACCTTAAATTGAGAAAATCCATGAATGGGGTTGTGTTAAATCAAAGAGAAAACATATTGCTGTGGTTACAAAAATATTATGTTTACTATAAATTTAAACCTGATGATGTTTTTGTTCAGTCCATTTTATATTTACATTTTTGTATTTGTTTTATGGGACATGAAATGGAAAAAAAGGAAACTCGAAAAATAAACAAATTCGGTTTTCACTGCGCAAGATATTCTGTTAGGCTTCTGTCAGCGTGGTGTGATGGGCAATCATGAGATAGATTGAATCATGACCACCCAATAATAATGCTTTGTTACGAATGTGCATTTGTGCGTGTGTAGCTTCCACCATGAACCTTTTTACCAATTACATGCATGCTGATTCCTTAGAATTGGTATTACACTGCTGTAATATTTCCCAATGTATTTATTTCCACTGTTTAACATCATGGTATAATTTACACAACCCAAACTCTGGAGGTGTAAACACCGACCCTTTATTGAGATTCCAGCATGATGTTGGTACTAAAGTCTTATGTTTAAATGTAGGAACACCTATAGTCAAGAACCATATATCAAGAAAAATTATACATTATTTACTTGTGTGGGGTTTTGGGTGGGGTGGGGGGGTGGGGAGAGAGAGAGAGAGAAAATCTTAAATAAAAAAGACTGAAATGAGGATTGTATTGGATTTGCTGAGTATAGAATTTAGAGATGGTTGCTGACCAGCTGCAGCATGCCTGGCTATCATCTTGTGACCATGAGTAAGAATTAAGTGCTCTGAGAGCACAGACAAGAAGGCTGTATAACTGGGCTGATAATAACAGGTGACTGGAACTCTAGGAAAACCAAATGAACTTGTGTGGTGGAGGTGAGGTGCTGGCAGGTTATCAAATGTGTAGTGAGCAGAGAAAGTTATGTTGGCGAGTAAACTAGGCATCATAAACGTAACTGTGGGATGGTGTACTCAGACAGTAAGATAGACTGCAAGAGATCTGCAGAGTCCTTATCCAGCTTCCAAAGGAATTATAAGCTGGTAGATGAACAGGGAGGTTTGGAATCTGTCTCTAAGGATGATCAGGAGCCAAGATAGAGTAGTCAGTATAGTGACTAGACTTTGGGCTGGTTGATTTGGGGCTGGGCTTGAATCTGACAGGAGTGTGAGATTTTTCTCTTCCCACAAAACATTCAGCCCAGCTTTTGGGTTCATCCAAGCCTCCTGTTCAGTGGGCACCAGGGGATGTTTTCTCAGGATGAAAGGGGCTGGGACATGGGGTTGACCACTCACCTCCAAGATTAAGAATGAGTGGAGCTATATCTCCATGTTACCTATATGCCTCATTGCCATGTGGAGGGACAACTTTATCCTTTTATCTTTACCAGCAGGGTGATCAGGCATTTCTATATAAGATGAGTAGGAGGCATTTCCAAACCATTTAAATCAGGAGGGACAAATGAGTGTGTGCCTGCACAAAAATCTGATTAGATGAATTGTCTTGAGCTTAAAACATATTGTTGAATAAATGTAAATTTGGTAGATTTTCACATGGAGTATGGTGGATAGTGACTATCCCAATATTGAAACTGCTGGGCATGCAAAGCTGGAAAATACAGTGAACCCTCAGCTATCCGATCTAGCGGAGATGAAGGTTGGATTGGAAAAGCTGGTAAGTCGGCTGTTTGAGGTCAGCTTCCTAGCCTGTAGCATAGCCTGTAGTTACAAAGTTTGGAGACAAGTAACTGAATCTTGGCAGTGCTGTAGCACAGAACAACAAGTCTATAGTTTTAAACTAGAATTGGAAAAAGAGTCCTAAAAACATATTTTAAGGTTAAAATGTATGTTGGGCGCTTCTGCCACTTCACAAAGTTTGACCTATATTATGTAGGCTACATGATCAGCTCCCAAAAAAGTACAGCATAATATCTTATGTAAATGCTAAATTTAAGTTTTTACACACAAATTATTTAGGTCACATAATGTGGGGTTCAGTTGATGGAAGTCAGATGACCAAGGGTTCACTATATACCAAAGCTCTTCTTCATAATATGGGGACATGGGACCATACAATAAGGAAAACAATGACTGCAAAATCCACTTTTGCTGTCATTTTAATAGTAGTAACTGATGAACCAGTGTACCTGTCTGTAAGGAATTTGATATCCTGTACTATGTGAAACTTTTTGTCTGTTTAGAACTGTAAATTTTGTGATGGTGTTTGCATTTATGTCTGACAAGGTTCAGGTTAATGAAATTATGCACAGGAATTGGTGCCAGGTATGTATGATGATTAGTTGATATTTAACTGATGTCTCTTCAGCAGTTTTTAACAGTTCTCCATGCTTGTGTGTGTTAAAATGTATCTATAAATAACATAATTAACTGACCATACAGTCACTACACTGTACACAATTTAAAAAATTAAACAGAAAGTAATTTTTCATGATTGTTTTGTCTGTAATGATTACTGGTGTTTTATGCTGTTGCAGAGACAGTCAAGGAATATGTTATTGTAAGCTGTACAGATAGTGAAGAAGAGCAAAACAGTGAAAATAAAAACAAGCAATTAAACAAAAGTGATGAGCCCATTAAAACAGAGGAGTCCAAAACTGTGAAAGCTGTCAGTAAAGAACCACCAACTAAGAAGAAAGCAGTACAACAGAAGACAAAGCAGCCAACAATCATTAATTTCTTCAAGAAAAACTGCTGAAATTTGTGTTATTCCCAGTTGTTTTGTATATTATTTTGAGGTGTGTGTCCTTTTACGCTCATTGCACTATTCTGTTTGAATGTAAAATTTACTGAAGTTTGAGAACAAAATGTTAAGTAAAATTGTTATCAAGTTTCTTTCCTTTGAGATGTGTTGCCTTATGAAGATTTTGCTGAGGAAGGTGTGTTAAATGTGATTACTTAATATGTACCAATCTTGCATTTGTATAAGTGCTGGAATGTTTAATGTTGTGTGCTGGGCTGAAATGGAAGTAACTGGGTTGTCAGTTCTTTTACAGTAATTTTTGTGTTCAGTACTAAACTGAAATGTTATTGGTATATCACTGTAAGGCTAGTGTATCATCACTGACTTCTTTTTTATCCTAATACAGGATTAGTCTAGTGCCCACCATCATACTCTTGTAAGGTATACTCAATATATTTTGTATTAAGTCAATATTAGTCAGTGTTATTGCAAATTATCCATAGAGAAACGAGTATTTCATCTATTTACAATTGTGGAATGACTGAAGAGTTTGGAATCCTTCTGGAAAAAGAGAAATTACAACAATATCCTGTGTGACACATGTAGAAATATACAGATGGAAGTCTGCTGAACAATATCATTGGCTTTTGTGCATATCACTGGATTTATGTAAGCTAGTGTTCTTTCATGGAAAACTGATGATTGGCCAGTGAGAAAGATAAATTTTGTTTAGGGTTGAACTCCTTGCAGTGGTGAAGATACTATTTAACCCTCTAATGCTGAATTAAATCCCTCTGCACAACAGCAGCGTGCCAAGCTTTTTAACTGGGGATTTTAATTTTTAATGCTTACTCTTACAAAAAAAGCACATCTCATATTCTTTTCCTTCAAATCTAAGGAAATAAAATTTTGCACTCTGCTTATGAATTGGGTAATCTGGGAAAAAATATTCATCTATTTTTATAATAAATTTAGGCCTGTGAGTGGTATGCATTATATAAAATGTACAAAATAGTTCATTACTCACATAATTCTGGCTGCTGCAGAAGGTCTGTGACACCTTGGATCACTGTTTTATCATGACACACAGTATTCACAATAGGGGTGATTTACAAATTTACTGTGGTGTGATATTCCACAAAACAAGACACCATGCACAGGCCCACAACATGCCTGGCGCACTTATACACTGTGCCCTCTCTGTGGCCGTGAAATGAACACAAACAGCAACGCAGTTTGTTGGATGATTTTGCTGGCCAGTGTTTGTTATGGTGACTGGAGTTGCAAAACATGTTGTGGCCGCACTTGGTCTTCCAACCAATCTGGGGGGTGGAGTGATCTTGGCTTTTTCAAGCTTCTTCAATCAAATTCCTCACCAGAAGGAACCTGAAATCTCGGTGGGTATATTTAGCCCCACATGAAGGTAACAGAATCCAACTGTTGAGTTCTCATAGATCCAGCAGGTGGGAAAACAACTTCATGGTCCACTTGAAGGTACGTCGACTAATCGAATAGCTGTTGGCCATACGATCAGAATTGTTGACTGAACCCATGTGCTGGTTGTACCATTCCACAATGTGAGTTTTCACGGGGTGGTTTCTATTGTAAGAAAGATTTCCTTTTGCTGGTGATGGGTCCATGTTAGTCAGCATGTACATTTTTGTCTGTCCTTCCAAACTAATGCAGTCAAACCTCCCCTGGTCTTCACCCCTATGTAACCCCTTTTCAGTTTCAGTTGTTGTGGTCCAAAGTCACAGGGCATATCTTTTCGGTTGGGCCGTACTGTGCCGCATGAATTTATTTTACGTCCAAGTCATCAAAAAGTCTTGGGGATGAAAAGAAATTATCCATAAATATTTTGTGCCCTAAGCCTGTAACTCTGCAAGTCAAATGTATAACAGTCGCGTGTGTTGCAGTCATATCGTCAATGGCAGAGTGTGAGTCTTTACCCAAGTATGCTCTCATGTCATTTATACCCTGATTCATCATGGAGTTTGTAAATTTTGATGCCAAAACATTTTCTTTTCATTGGAATGTACTGCCTGAAATGTTCAGTGTGTCAGATTTTATCATGTCCAGCAATTCTCATACTGAAACTTCTGGGCAAACAGACTGATGGACGTGACCTGCGCTGTATGAATGCAGTTTATGTGCTGTGCACAGAAACATTTCACACTGTAGTTGCAGGGGCATATTTAACTGTGGTGCATGAAGGCTGAGGTAGCAGTATCCAACACACATATTTTATGTAGCTTTATTTCCGGTAAATGCTCCCATTACATATGATAAGAATTACACTACAGCTACGTAAATAGTATAGACAGAATGGAGTAACACAATGCTATATGAAGAAAGTTTGTATTTTGCCACATGCAGTATTGAAGAGAGAGGCATTCCCTTCCTAATTTCTTCATTGGTCCAGTTCAAAAGTGAAAGAAAATAATTTTCATATACACTGTGATATTAGAGTTCTAAGCTTATTGCAGGCTAGTAACTTATATTGCATTAGTATATTTTTCTGTGTAACACTTTCCATGCTACAACCATGTCTTGTTTTGGATATTAAACTTTTTTTCTGAATTTATTCATATTTAACAAGGTGAGTGAAGTTCTGTCCTGCCTACCCTCAGTTAATGGTATCTGTTTAATTTCTTTTATATGCTTTGTCACTTGTTATCATTACAGGTTGGGAGTTCTTGCACTTTTGAACTAGGTCTGTTGATATCATCATTAGCTACATCACTGTTTCTGAGTCTGATACAGAGTTATAACCTGTTAAGTTCTGTAGCTCCTCCCACAGAAGTATATAACATATTTCTGAAATAAATCCTTCTTTTTCCTCATAGAGTGGCATAGGGAAAGACAGATAATCATTGTCACATTTTGTGAATATAACACAACATATCTTGTAGGGCAGCTTTATAACTTATATTCCCCACCAAATATTCAGGTGAGCAAATGAAATAGAATGAGATAGTTGTGACATGTGGTGCATGTGGGGAAGAGAGGATAGGTGCATACAAGGCTTTGGTGGGGAAACCTAAGGGAATGAGACTACCAAGAAGACCTAAATGGAGATAGTAGGATACTAAAATGGATCTGTAAGAAATAGGATGAACAACTGTTGAAGTGTTGATGGGCCTTCGGGTTGTGTAGGATGTGGGGAATTTCTTGAGTAGCCAAGCTCTTCAAGAAGGACTTTCCTTCATGGAGTGCATGAGTCAGTTACTTTCTCTACTAGCTTAATTTATACCTGTCACAAATTGTAGCTGTTGTTATGGCATATATCACAGGTATTTTTCAACTTGGCCTTGTTCGTTTGTGCATTATTACTTATTCTTCATTCTCAAAGTAGAAGGCAGTTATGATTATGTATTCTAGTGTGCAGCTTGTAGAGGCCTTTGGTAATCAGATTTCTGACAATTTTTTAATGATTTCATATTCCTTCATGTACAATTTTTAATCTCGTGTTCAACGAAGGTTTTGTTTTTTAACACTTTGTCATTGAACAGTATATACATATGTGGTGTGGTGCTCAAAATGCCGAATGTCATGTTAAGTATATCTGCTGTTATGCAGCTTCCATTTAAATACCATTCTTCTACAGATCATATTGGCCTGCAGTTCTGGCATGAAAGGTTTAATACTACATAAAGGTATAAATTCATGTATTTGTGTGAATGTGTTAATAGATCCATTTTATTAGTGTTATACAATGTGAGACAAATAGACTGCTTCTCAGGAAAATCACTACTAGTTTATTAATCTGTGACTCAGGAAAAAATTGAAGTCTGTGCTGTAGGGTGTCACATCATTATGGTGGTAAATTCACTTCTGCCACTTCACTCAAAAACTGGCTGGATAAAGGTCTGGGAAGTGTTGGGAACAGGGTACAGGTCTGTACTGGAACCATGCTGATCTAAAACACTTTGTAGTTAATGGGTACAGTATTTGTTACATGATAAACTGTATTTTGATATTTACTTTTTGCAGATTTTGTACATCCACAATTTGGCATCTGCTAGTGCCATCTCCTCCATCACTCTATGAAGAAAGTTCCTTATTTCAGAAACATTTGTTTCATGCATTGTTGTAGGCATGCAGTTATATTTAGTTTACAAAGCCATTTGCTCTAATTAAAAAAAGTATGGATGGTCTAAGACACGTGCTAGTTACATTTTACTTTTTAGGACAATCCTCAGTTTGATGTGTTCTTATGCTGAACACCACATGCAGTTCAAACGGTAATTATCGTGGCTTTTGAGGGAAGGGAATGAGCAATGAAAAGCATGACCCACCCGGACATTTCAGGCTGTTTTTCTGTACCATGATATTGATTACCTCTGATGTGTAAGATGTGCAGCTGCCAAACATTAGATCCACTTAATTTTAGGTTTAGTAGGTCAATTTTGGTATGTTACAAGTCACTGACCCCAAGTGTTATTAGCAGCTTTGACTTCCAGCCTGTGAATAAATCAATAACCTGGTTTTGGAATTTCAGAAATAATTCTGCAGACATGTTAAAAACTGGCTTTCTGAAGGTGGCTGTGGCTGATGACTGGAAAGTCCAGCAGGGCTCATTTGGCATACTTGGCAGTTCATCTTGGGCCATTTTGTGACTATGGTACATTTTTTATTATCCAGAGCAATGGAATGGAAAGAAGCATAAAAAATCAGACAACACAGGCAGTCCAGAATTACTGTATAGAGTTTTCAGCTGACACTGTAATTTTAACTAACTATTGATGTTTAGATCATAATTTTAGCAGATCAAAACTTCACAGCATGTAGGATTGGGAATGTGTGGTCCATATCGACTATTTCTAGATTGTAGATTCTGAAGGACACTGGAGAACAGAAATGAAAATGTTATAGGAAGAGTGGGGAAGAGACAAATAATGATTCAGGGTTGTCTGTCAGTAGGTTATTGTTAGCAGCCTTGAGTAAATTCAGCAAGGAGTAAAAACTAGATGTGCACAGATAGTCTGTAATCCATATTCAGATAAATGGGAATATACCTTACGTACAGGGATGTTTGAAGTAGGACAAATTGTGAGCAGCCTGGCCAGATGTGTAGATTTGAGGTGTTTATCATGGTGAATGTGAAGAGTATGGCCTTGAGGTATGTGACATTGTGTATCTGGTACAAACATTTTCAGAGAACCTCTCTGTCAGACCACATGCCATCACACCCCAGAAGACCATAATCTTAAGATCCATGTATAAGTATTCCACCTTCAGGTTTACAGCACTGTGTCATTTCTATAAACATTTATGTAATTCACTTTGGCTCAATAACAGAATTTACCAGAGTATTACTTTTTTACATTTAACAGATTCGGACCCTAAATGTGACTACTCTGTTGCCTCATTACTTTAGTCAACAGATATGTTAATTCGATCTTTGAGATAATTTACATTTGTGTATTAGAACAGGTTGCCTGTGCTGCTGTCTATCCTTAGCTGTGAGAGACAGTATCTTTAACACAGGTTGTAAGGAAAAGTGCTAAACCCTGTATATGTTTGGCTTTTGACAATAAAAAAGTGAATTGCAAATGTAAGACTGGAGGTCCGATAGTGTTGATATTCTTGGTCCCTTGAGAATTGTACCAATTAAATTGCAAGTGCACTAGTTCTTAAACTGAACACTTCCTGCGGACAAACTAGGTACTGTATTGTCTTGTAGTAACTGTATTTGACAGTGCTGAATATTTGTTTCGTCAGAGACTATTGACTAGCATGTCACAGTTTGCCTAATAGGCCTCTTTCTAAGCAGTGCCTTACTAGATGAGCATCAGCTTCAAGAAGCAGTCTAACATTGAGCAGAATGGGGCATCACCTGGCTATCTGTCACGAAATGTTCATGTATGGAAAAGGTTGCAAAACCAGAATTGTTTATAAAGAATCTATGTTGAGTAGTGTGGCAAGTTACAAAAATGAGATGGAATGTTATAACTTGCTGTAGGGATGGGTTGTTGCCAGGCAATGGAATGTGAGGTAGGAATCTTGGACCAGATGTATGTTATTATCAAATGCTCTTCATTTCTTCAGTGTGAATATGTTCTGTGTGTGTGTGTGTATACACACACACACAGGGGTAATAAAAATTCTTTGAATGTTTGAAATCAGATTTCATAACACTCATTAAAGAGTTGTGCACTATTTCATGAAGTGTCATATGAATTCATATTGTTCAGTACTTCTGTGTAACAGAAGTGATAAATTATTTCATTGTGGAAAGGACTTTGAGATCTTTGTTAAATGGATGATTTTGTCCCAAAGTTAATGAAATGAGAAGAAACATATTCACAAGTACTTGACAACAGGGTGAGATGTAGTTTCTGACAACAGGGTGAGAGGTTTTTCATAGGTGTTTGCAAAATGTTTCTATGCATATTGCTTCTATGTAAAACTGTATACCTACATTGTTTACAGATATAGAACATGACTCCACAGAAGTTGCTAATATTTGTAGTTTTGCAGAATGTTTACCAGAAACAAGACAACCTGAAGCCTTGCAACACCCTGCAGTAAAACTAGAGGTATTTTTCGTAATGGTTTCCCGGGTTATGACAACATTTCCCCAGTTTTTGGTCTAAGATCACAATGTTCCAATAGGGTGAAATGTTTTTCACGCTGCAGTAAACTTGGCAGAGTCTATGGCTAATCAATCTGTGCAGCAGTCAAAGAAACAAATTTTATCACGCTACAGTACAACATATGCCATTCCTGTCCCCAGTATGTTACTTGTTATTTTTTTTATTATTATTATTCTGCATATCAGTCCTCAAGACTTCAATTACATGCTTCATAAATTGATATCTTGTACCATCTTGAAAGAATGTGAAAGACTTCAGTCACAAAGGTATATGCTTTCCCTTCTAGGGTCAGTAGAATTCCTTCAAAAACTATCTGGAATCCTGATATAAATTTGTGTTTAAAGAATCTCACTGGAAGATGTTACATTGTTTGAACATGCTGTAGTGAAAGGGTTAAGATGTAATGTATGAACCTGTACCCAAGGAATTCCGTCTTTACAAGATATCTACCAGTATACTTTGATATACTTCTGATTGGTTGCGTTTTCTTTTGTGAACCACTTCTGGTTACAAACATCCATTTTCCTTATCCTGCTAGAAGGGGAAGGTGACATGGGGGCCCTGCTTGGTGCAAAGAGTGATTGTAGTTCTGCAAGCATAATCTGTGGACTTACGTGGTGAAACTTTGTTATGAAGTATTCTCTTTTACAACCTTCCTTTCATAATCAATGTTGCAGAGATATAAAATATGGGGTTAATATCCTCTTAGAACATGTAAAAAGTCTGTCCTTCTCATTGAAATATCTGTTTCCAGAGTAGTTACAGTGGTTATGACTGGTTCTGTGAGCACTGTTTCACAGTTTATTCATATGGCCTTAGTTATGCATGGTTTACTAGTAGTGGAAGGCTGACAATGGGAGATGTGATGGGTAGATTGTACTTCAGTTTACTTTAATACGGGAGAAGCATTTGTGCTGGAATTGTGAGGATTGTATAACATTTGTGATATCTGGTACAAGTGATGGGTTTCAATGGCGGTGTTTTGTATGAGCAGGAGGAAGTTATGGTAGTGTTTGGTGTTTTAGAAGGAAGCTATTGTGGTTGTGTTTTGTATGTGCATAAACCATCAGACAGATTAATATTAAGGAATGTGTGAAATTGATTTATCTATATGTCACTTATCTACACAGTATGAATATTTATGCTATGTGTTCTATATTACATGCATTTTGGACTCGGTATCCCATTTTTGCTCATCTTGTGTAATAATGTGGTGCATACTGCTCTCTGTACTGACATAACAGTCAATATTCTTTTCCCAAAACTTTGAATTACCACTCTTGAAGTCAGTAGAATGACAGTACTGTAAAGGCAGATCTATAAATATGTTACTCAAATGTTAAGATTTTTTAGATTATTTGTTATTGATCTTGGTCCCATTAAATTCTTACCAAACAACCTTATATTTACATTGCTCAAAGATGCCAGATGTAATTTGCTGGCTTCAACAAAATCAGGAATCTTTGCAAATATTGTATGAGAAATTGTGCTACCAACACAACCCATCCCTATATCAGACATCCACAATAGCTGTACAAAATGAAGAACACTGTAGTTCATAAGTAATTATGAATTAACACACAGAAAAGTGTGTGTCTCATAGAGATGGCAGCAGCAGTTCTGAGGTGAGACATGTCTTGCGTAGTGCTATCTTGTTCAGGCTCAACATCTCCTCCAAACGTTGCACTTTGTAGCTGCAATTTGTCTTGCACCGTTGCCGTAGCTTCTTCTCACGCCTTCCAAACTTGCTGACTCGCTCTGAAATATTCCAGTATGGCTTCTTTACTTTCCTTATACAGTAATTCTTGTGGCAGTGGTTTAGTTGTACATCTGTTACTATACACAATGTGCTGCATGGCTAGTAGGGAAAATTCACAGCCTTGTGTAATATGTACAGATATTACCTTTGGTCTTTCAGAGGGGCTCCTAAAACACTGATCTTCACCTGGAACATTAACCCTTGGATTGTGGATTCCTACTTTTACTGTACAGGGTGCTTTATGTACCCATACCTTGCTGATCATTTTCTCAACATTTGTCTTTCTAAGTTTGATTCCTACAGTCAATTACAGACAAAAAATTACTTTCAAGTTTTTCGTTTCTCATGCAACTGTGTAGATTGAAAATTGCTATTGACAAGAAAATATAGTTTTGATCAGAAATATGAATGAAATATATCTGTATTATGGTTGTTCCTGGCAGTTTTCACATTTTATTTGAATTGTGTTGATACAGCGGTCCTTTAACATCCTTTCTGATCACTGGCAAAATTTTTAGCCTGTTCTGCTGTCCTTAGCTTTTTGGACCAAGAGAACACCTTCCACGCCATCTTCCTCTGTCTTTCTTCATATTTTTAAGGGAAGCTAGTTGTTTTCACAGGACACCCATTGCTCTCATGGCCTTGCAAGTATGTTTGTTGCTGTTACCACCATCAGCCCTCATTCTTATATGTGCTCTTACCATTTCTTCTCCAAAACAAAGAAGATATAGATGCTTTGAATTATTATTCTTTTGTTGCCAATTGGGTTATTTTAGCATCCACAGTACAATTGCATTTACAAAAGTAACAGCAATCAAGCTGAGAAATAGTTTCAGATGCCTGTGCTTTGTTGATGTAGAAATGTGTTCCCTCAAGAGCTTGTCCAGAATGCCAAACCCACTTTTAGTGCCATTGTATTGCATGATGATTTGAGGTTTGTCATTTTGTTTGCTCACTCTGGCACGTGTCTTCATGATGCTGTGAAGAAAGGAGAATGGCAGCCTTGTTTCTTTCTGGTACATATGATACCCGTGTTCGGTTCTTTGGTAAAACCAAAGGTAGAAGAACAGACCTCTCTTTGTTTTCCACTGAGAAATTGTGCTGGGATTTCAGGTTCATTCTCTCCCTTAGTGTGTCAACCAGTGTCATATTCCTAGTCACAAGGATATTTGCTAGTTCATAACTTGTAAAGAAATATTCAGTGGTATCGCGTCTTCCAGTTCCATTAATGTGACAGACATCTTTGACAGCTCAAAGGCCCTGCTTTTTCTCCCTTTCTCCATCAGTCTTGTTGGTGTATACTTGCATGTTGTAGGCATAAAAATATTTTGCATCAGCAGGAACCCTTACTTTGATCCCATCCTTACTCGGTTTTGATTTTATAAACACATAGAATGGACATTTGTCTCTAAACACCACCAACTGCTCATCAATAGTTGTGTGTTCGTTTAGTTTGTATGTCATTCAAAATATGCTGATGCCTTCAAATACATCTTGGAATGGAACTAATTTTTCTGTTGATTGCTTGTAGTTTTGTCATTGTAACAAGTGAGACATGGAATTTGAAAGAACTAATCCCTTGCCATTATTGCAGCAAAAATTGGTCTGGCATAGTTAGCATTTGTTGTTCACAGATTTCCTACTGGTTACTTTATTGTCCTCAGAACACCAGAAACATTCGTGAGTCACAACTCAAGCAACAAGTGACTGCAATATCTGAGCTCATTAATCAGTTACCTGTACTGTAAAGGAGTTGGTATTGACACTCTTGCAATTCTTATGTGTTAGACTATTTATATAGTAAGTTTTGGCAGAACAGTTATTTGATACTTTTTTACTAACATGGATACAAAGTGGTCCAGTTGGATTTGAAAAAACATAGGATACTGGAAAAATAATATACTCACCACGTAACAATAATTTTGGGTCAAGGGGATTTCAAAGAACAAATAAAAAAATTTGGCAAGATTGTTAGCAAATACCACCAAGACCTGTCCAAGAGAAGACCAAGCCTGGGTACATTTGGTACGCAGTCAATAAAGTAAGGGTTAATATGGAATTCTAAATATTATTTTAAATGATAGAGTTCAAGAGTGAACAGGCAGTAGGTCAGTGAATTAACAAGTACTCTAAATAACTGAGGGGCTTTTGTGGAAAGTCTTACAAGCTGAAGAGCAATATTTTCATGACAGGCCTACTGGTGTCCTTGTTTATGAATGGTTTATATTATTTTTTAATAAATACAGTGTACATACTAATATATTTATCTTGAGGTTGGTAACTTTCTGTAGATTCCCAATTGGTGGTGAGAAGAATACTTCAAAATGCAGGTACAATATAGAACTGGGTCCTAATATATCAGTGTGTCATACAACATATACCTCTTCACATTCTTAGGTGGTGTGGCATATTGGCTGATTACAGCTTCCAAACCGCACTGTGGTAGTTAGTGCTTCTGCTGTACCAGCAGTACATCACAAATTCAGCTCTTGGGTGTCTTTAGTATTCAAGTCTTGCTGTGATGTCTCTATTATGTTTTCAGATTTCTGCAGAAAAATTAAAGGAATTGTTTACAAGCATTACAGAAGGCTGTGAATTTAATTGTGATTGTTATTTATGAGCATTCATAGCTATGGAATGTGCCTGCAAGATTCTATTGTAAGTCTGCTGCTGGCATACGAAAGTCTGCGCAACAGTCTGGTTGGTAGTAAGGAAGAACATTGTTTGGAGAACGTAATTCATGTCTGGGTCCTTGATTAGGTCCCTCGGCAGTGTGTTCGCACAAGGTAAACTTGTCCTTGCACATGCCATGAAGGCATGTAAGGGGAATGAATGTATGTCTCCAGTATGTATGTGGCTGATATATGTGAATATAAACACTGTTATGTGCATATGTGTATGATCACAGTCATATGAAAACTGTTTGCTCTGGACTTGTGTTCTAACAAGCCTTACTTGCAGATGTTGTGCCTAGAGGTATGAAACGGAACTTATGTCGCAGGTCTTCAAAGTCGCCTGCAGTGATTGTTTGCAATTGGAAGGAATGGACAGTTCCACTTCGCACGACCCAAGAATGCAGCTCCACCTCACTGTTCTTCATGTCTGGTTGTTGGAAGGCATACTGCAAGTCGAATAGGGATGTTTGTCAATAGAAGGGAATGTATAGTTTCTGTGTAGACACACAAAAGTATATCTATGTCTAGCAGTGATGTGCTTGTTGGCCAAATGATGGATAAACACCAGTACTGACTTGTTAATGGTTGTCACACTTGACAGCGATTTTGATTCAAGTAATTGATTGGACTAGTTTTTTTTTTTTTTGAAGCTATTAAAGTTAGCAGCAGCTATGTATTAAATTATTGGGAAGGGGTGGGACTCTTCATATCGTCGGACTGATGCAAGGAGTCATAATTTCCTGACAAAGAGAAATATGGAAATGGCAAAACAATGTTACACTTATCTTTTGTTTCTGTATTTTCCTTATACAGCAATTATGAAATACTCATATAAAGGGAAGTTTTGTTTGATTGCTTCTCTGTTTGTTTTGTTTTTACATCTGCAGCAAAGTTAATGAAATTTGGTTTGTTAGTAACTGTACAGTAGGTGTCATCAAATGAATTTAATTTTGATTCCTTTCAGTCAAGTGTAAGCATCCTAATATTAAGCTTTTTTTTTTTTGGGGGGGGGGGGGTTGTGCAACCAACCAAATTGCACAATGTGTGGGACAAAAAAAAAAATAAAAACTCTCCCACCCACTTTCAA
>Ga0123352_10002845_pt1 | contig 24602 bp, 14 predicted proteins | sample TergutLab28metaG_FD_89700 | JGI IMG/M metagenome (GOLD analysis project Ga0123352, IMG submission 89700) | Labiotermes labralis P1 segment gut microbial communities from Petit-Saut dam, French Guiana - Lab288 P1 | ecosystem: Host-associated > Arthropoda: Insects > Digestive system > Gut ...
CGCAAGCTCCTGAGGATGGATGTACTAACATTCGAAACATTTTGAGCATTAAATAATGAAATAATAAAGCAAGTGACATCAAGTTGGTCTCTCTTTATTCAACTATAAAATGCGTGTTTTGATTTTTTCTACAATTTTTGTCTCAAACGTTTCGCATTCTGCAAAGGACTTGAGCGAGATATGATAAAAAATATGTATACTGTTATTAATGCAAAGTGCCCATTATTCTTGTCACATTTTAATGAAACTTGAATTTTCTCGACGAATGTTCGGAAGATTCTTACAAATAAAATTATGAAATTTCTTCCAGTGGGAGCCGAGTTGTTCTATGGGAACGGACGGACAGACGGACAGAAAGAAATACGCTTCTCATTACGTTAATATTTTATAAAAATAAATATTATTCTCTTGCCTTATTTAACCCTAGACCCGTTACACTGCACGACTCACTGGACAGGCGTTTCTGGACATAACTACTTTTATAAAGCACAATCTTTGAGAAGCTTATAGTGTCTCAGCTCGTAAAGAAATTCCCTGCGTTATGTGACACCTTAAGATATATTACCATATTCTCAGCAGTCTTATGCTAGAATATATTCTGGTCGAGCCCAATCTATTTCACGAACATTATCTATCTGTAATATGTATTTAATATGATTTTCCCATCCACGACCTGTACTATACATTGTTCTCTTCCCTCAGTGTTTCTAATTAAAACTTTTTACGAATTTTTCTTTGCCCTGTGCGTGCTACGTATTCATCTCACTATACTTAATTTAAATAATCTAATGGTGTTTGATGAACTGGGGAATGGAGGAGATTGCATAACGAGGAGCTAAATGATCTGTACTCCTCACCCAATATTGTGCGGGTGATAAAATCGAGAAGAATGAGATGCGTTGGGCATGTGGCGCATATGGTGAGGAGAGAGGCGTGTGTAGGGTCTTGCTGGGGAAACCAGAGGGAAGGAGACCACTAGGAAGACCTAGGCGTAGATGGGTGGATAATATTAGGATTTATCTCCAGGAGGTGGGATGTGGGTATATGGACTGGATTGGGCCCTCCCAGGATAGAGACAGGTGGCGAACGCTTGTGAGTGCTGTAATGAACCTTCGGGTTCCATGAAATGAGGGGAATTTCTTGACTAGCTGCAAACCAGTTGGCTTCTCAAGAAGGACTCTGCACCATGGAGTAAGTAAGTAAGTAAGTAAGTAAGGGTGTCTGATGAAGAGAATATACTAGGAACCTAATCACTATGCACATTTCTTCATAACTTTCTTACTTCCTCTCCCTTAATTTCCAGTTTTCTCAACGCAATTTTTTGTTGTTGCAAATCCTAGATCACGTCTGTATTGCAGATATATTCATCAAATCGTTACACTGGCTTTCCTCTTCATATTCTAAATGGATTCAGGAATATTAATAAAACATTCTTTCAGACCGTAACCATTCGTGGAAAGTTCAGTTAAAACTTGTATTGAAACTGCCGATTGTTAAATACATCTATAGAGGATATAAATGTTCGAAGTCATATCCATCAAATATCAGCATTTTTGTGCCAGATTTCAGATTCTTATGGAGGTTTTTTATGAAGAATCCAGAGTTCTGGGATGTATGGCCTTTCGTAATTATTTACCCTTCGACACCGCGTAAGGTCCCAGAAGACTCGACACTTCATAAGGATTTCCGTGAACTTCAAACAGTTTATAGCGGCAACGCATCTTGCAGCCGTAACTGTCACTCACACAAACAAACACACGCGCGCGTGCCGTACAGTATTTAGCTAACTCCGGATTTGTGACATCGAAATTGAAAGTGAAAACTGGAACTAACCCTCACGAAAAAAAGTTTCCGACGATTAGTTTTGAAAGGCATACGTTATTCTTGCCGCCACGCGGGTCATTGTCTGCATTCAGTCTCCATCCAAACTATTCCTCACAACTTCATACAATGATACGCTATTTTTACCTCTGACGCATGTCTTTTTCAGTTTGTCCTTTGTGCCTGACTGTTAATAAGGGTTTAAACGAGGATAGAAAACCTGCACTACGTTCTGTGAAATGCTACACCTTAATGGTCTTGTATATTTCTTCGTACCGATAAGGAAACGTTTTATTTCCGCTCACAAAATTCGTCTCTTACATGTGTGTATGTGATTATCAGTATCCTCAAAAGGATTGGCAGATTCCTATAATAAAAACCAACTAGATGCACTAATTTTTTTAAATTTATTTTAGAATAGAACTCTACATGTTTCGGGCAGGTTTACTGCCCATCATCAGGAGTCTAGTACTGTATACAAAACTTTAGGTATTTGTCATTCAGGTTATGTTGACTGTCTGCTAGCGGGATCAGGATCCCGCTAGCAGACAGTCAACATAACCTGTAAAACAAATACCTGTTGTTGTATATACAGTACTAGACTCCTGATGATGGAGAGTAAACCTGCCCGAAACATGTAGATTTCTATTCTAAAATAAATTTAAAAAATTAGTGCATCTAGTTGGTTTTTATTATAGGAATATATCATGATGCACGGTCCTCTGAATGTCAAAAAAGAATTGGCAAATTTATTAAGTCTACATGATACAGCACAAGATGCCGTAACTCACTCACTGTGTCTTTAACTTTAATTTGAAGCAAATTTAAATCTGTCGAATACTCACTGAAGTACATAAATTGTAGCCTATTTCTGACTCTGTACAGTGATAATTGACGGCTCTTTTATAAGTTTTGTAGCTACAGTTTCCCATCTGTAGTGAATGAATATGAGGGTGAATAAATTAGGCCTATGGGAAACCAGAATGTTATTGAAATATGTGTAGTTGTTACAGTCTCGCCTCAAGAAAAAGGAAAGCTGGAACAGAATATATTGACTTATTCTAATAACAAAATCGCCAGTTTCGAATAATTTCATTTGAGCTAAACTTTCTGAAGAAATCCTGTTATTTTCTACAAATTACATCTCTCTCTTGTTTTATTGTCTGGTCATGTTTAGGTAGGGAGAAGGGTGTACGGTTATTGCGTGAATCACTGAATACCGTTGTGCTGTCATTATGTAGCACTCGCAGTTTAGAGAAGACCCAGTCTCATTAGTGAAACATCAAAAATAATTATGTATCTGAAGAATAAGAACCAACTAGATGCTACTTATTATTTTATTGTACTTCTTATAGGCTCAACATGTTTCGGGCATTACTATGCCCATCATCAAGAGTTCACGACTATAATGTTGATTACCACATTGGTCGTCTCGTTCTTGGGTTGCTGTAGGTTGGAAGTTAGGTGCGGTTAGGCTGGAGTAGTGTCCGGGCTGCAGGCTATACCACGACACTATTCCAGCCTACCCTTATCTAACTTCCAACCTATAACAACCCAAGAAAGAAACGACCAATGTGGCAATCAACATTATAGTCGTGAGATCCTGATGATCGGCATAGTAGTTCCCGAAACATGTTGAGCCTATGAGAACTACAATAAAATAAGTGGCATCTAGTTGGTTCTTATTCTTCAGTTATCACAATGATACACGGTCCAACACACACATAAAAGAATAATGTATCTGTCGTCAACAGTATGGGCAGATGTAATAACTTTTTGCATGATGCAACATAGGTGTAAGTGTTTATAGTTAATTAGCACGGTCACAATTTTGAGAGATTCCGTATCAAGTATAGACTTTTTGTCGTGGGATTTGCTCAGACTTAGACTATGAGCTTCCAACTTTTTGACACTTCGAAGAGGAATTTCATACAGCGCGGTGCAAATATTCATATGTTACATGTCTTTGTATTGTTGTGCTTCCTCGTTATCGAATTCTAGTCGACGGGTTGCAAAATTGCCGCAGTCAGACCTGGTATGTGCGACATACATGTTACTTTAAAAATAGCTTCTTAAGAAAAGCTAAGAACTCCGGATTGAACAAGGGTCTGATACAAGCACATTGATAACCTACAGCAAGTGCTGCAGTACTTGAGCGTCAGCAGTGAAGCTACTGGAGGGTGTCAGTGCTGTTGCTATAAGAGCAGTTTGTGCTTAGAACAGTCAGTTGTCAGCAGACAACCATATGTATAACTGGACTTATTCCATCTGCATTAGCTCTCTGTCCAAACTACGTCACGACAGTGAATATTAGAACTGAGTTTGATGCCATAGACTCCCTTCTGTAATCCCATATTTAATTAAAAAACCTAAGAATAATCACATTTAAAATCTAATTTATTTTTTAAATCTCAAGTACAGTTCTTTGGGTTTTTAGCAGCCACACCCAAACTTATTTATTTATATTATATTAGTTACTGTGTATCCAGAAGTTTCGTTTCAAACCGAATTAACATCTCAGCGCAATCCACTGTTTTTTCTAGCTTGGGTAAATTAAGATAAATGTCCGTATTATTGTTTATGTCTATTTAAATTCACGAAATTAGTATATATGAAATAATCGATATACGCCCAGTCACCAGCCCACAGTAAAAGTGTATATAAATGTTCGAAAAGATCGTGTAACTTCCTGCACAAATTTCACTATATCAAACAACTTTGTTTTCAGGAAAAAGGCAGGTGTAAAATTATTAAGAACAAAGTTTCTGCTTCCACTGGAATTGTATGTCTTTGGACAAACAAGCCTAAACTAATATGAAATTACCAGAATATAAACCAACAGATGCAAACGATTCGTCAGAATCACAATATTTTTTTTACTAATTTATAATTAGCAATCACAAAACATCAATACACCGTTTCCTACGAGCCAATGCGCTGTCCGATTTGGCGGTGGTCTAGGAGGCGTCCAGCGACGCTTCCTTAGTGTATCTCGTCAAATGTCCATTTTTGTTTTAAGCGCCTGTTGTTTGGCAGGTGCACTAATGGTTCCATGAGAGGGTTTGGGTGCGAGTCCAGGACTGTGCGATGGGTAGTTGTCCGTTCCCGGAAAACCGTGTGGACATGCGGGATGTGTAGGTCGGGATGGAGGGTTTGATTGGAGACATACCATGGGGCATTGGTTATAGATCTGAGTAGTTTGGATTGGTATCGCTGGATGACAGCTATGTATAACAACGTTATATTACGTCAATTTCTACATGTTTCGGGCCTCAGTGGCCAATCATCAGGGAGTGCACAGTTTTCTTCATGCAAGTCTGCATTCCCTGATGATGGGCCACTGAGGCGCAAACAGGGAGGAATTGACATATTATAACATTATTGTGATTCTGACGAATTGTGTGCGTTTGTTTGCATTGCGGCTATGGATTCAAAATGCCGTAATGGAGAATGAAAATGTGAAATGTAAGCTAGGAAGAGTGACATAATCCCCTAACATTTTGTCCAAGTACACTGATCTCTTCGGTCGGGATAGCGAAGGCGGTAAATATAGACGCTACGGGCTGGACCGTTCGGAAATCGAATTCCGCTGGACGCGAGATTTTCCCTGTCCATCCAGACCGGTTCCGAGGCCCACAAGACTTTCTTAAAATGGGTAAAGGCTATTTCCCCGAGGTAACGGGGTCGGGGCGTAGTGCTGCAACTTCTAGCGTCGATGCTGCAAATATAGTGGAGCAATACGTCCTCCTCCCCACTGTGTCTGCATAGGTATGTCATGGGGTGACACGCCATTCTATCTTTTATACTAATATTTGGCTATAAGGCTCTGGATAGTGTCGAAAAATATTCGGTTCAGCCGGCAAGGATTTAATTGCTTAAGACTGTTCCATATTTCGAGAATAATGGCCGATAGCTATACAAACACTGCATGACCACGCGGTACAATCTGCCGAAGACGACTCTTTTTTCATGTCGTGTGCGTACTCAGAGAAACCGTCATTACTACTTCAGAACAATACTTTTGTCATCAACAGCAGTATTTTTTTTTAAATTATTTCATTGTGGTGTTTAGCATTTACACGCGAAACCTTTAATAAATATAAAAATCATTGAAATTATAAACTCTGCGTCACAGTTACTCAATTATTACACCAACTACTGCACATAGATAGAATTTATAAAATTCACACATTAAAACATCAAAAACGCTCCGACATGTTTCGGTCCTAAGACCATCATCAGGAAGCTATATATTCCTTGCTAAAGTCACACTAGAAATAGTCACAGATTAATTTCGTTGTACAAGTTGGGTGTTGTGGCAGCATGCTGCATGCAGCATGATGGTCGTAGGACCGAAACATGTCGGAGGGTTTTTGATGTTTTAATGTTTAAATTTTATAAATTTTATATATGTGCAGTGGTTGTTGTAATAATTCAGTAACTCGACAACATGCACGGTGTAATAATAAAATAAATAAACTCTGCGTCAGAGTGTTACAATAACGAATAACACAGTGCAGGATATGTTCACATTTATAAAATATGAAAGGTTATTTTATATTTCTGTAGACAGCGTACGGGGTTCACTTATGACATATTATAGAGCATTTGTATCACTGCGTACTCTGATATTGATATGGCAGTGTAATAGTTCTAAATGGACTACATTTCCAGAAAAATATTTTTTTTTAGATTCACGACAGTAAGTGTCAGGGGTGGCGGCGGAGAGGATGTAACGTGTTTAAAAGAGTGTTATATTTCATATGGCCGGCTCTTGGCTCGGAAGCCAACGTCGCCTTTTTTCGTTTGGATGGTCTTTCCCTTCCTCTATTCTCTCCCCTTGCTCTCCGTTCATTTATCAGTAAGACATCAGTCTTTATTTTATACGAAGTTCTGAATCCAATATTACTGTCATTTTACTTCTCTGATCTCAAAATTTGTCGGTCTATAAAGTCTTTTATCAAAATATAACGTTCCTTCTGTTATGTGTAGGGCAGCATCATGTTCCTCGGCGCTATAAATATCTTATTGATTATATTTAAACTACAATAACGTGAAACTGTTCACAGAGAGACGATTAAAATAAAATTACGTTTTCATACGTAAAGCCCATAAGGATTTGTAAACAGTGCTGTATAAGATACTTGTGCTACATACGAGTAATGTTTAGAGGGGTGACAGAGCCGGTGTCACTCTCCGTTTCAAAGTGTGGCAATACAGCATTACTTTTTGTTCAAAGGATCAGATTTCTGCTTATACCATGTATGAGTTGAAGAATAAGAGTCCAACTTGATGTCACTATTTATTATGTTTCATTTCACTTCTTCTATGCTCAACATGTTTCGGACATTAATACATCCATCATCAGGAGCCTGTGACTTTTCTATTGTATCATCACACTGGTCGTGTGTTTTTGTTTCGATGTGTTTTGGAGTTTCGGTGTGGCTGGGTTGGGGTTGTATCCGTGTAGCAGGCTGAAGCACAAGCACCGAAACTCCAACACACATCGAAACAAGAACACACGACCAGTGTGATGATACAATAAAAAAGTCGCAAGCTCCTGATGATGGATGTATTAATGTCCGTAACATGTTGAGCATAGAAGAAGTGAAATAAAACATAGTAACTAGTGACATCAAGTTGGTCTCTTATTCTTCAACTATCATAATGATACACGGTCCAATATACATAAGATTTACCATGTATGAGGTTTGAAATAAATAACAGGAGGACTGTTCACCGAAGTTACAACTAAATATCCTTAACGCCGAGTTACTCTACAGTTGGCGAGCGTTTGGAAATATGAGTGTAGGTGAATAAATCCATGGAGAAGAGTCATTCCCAACAAACTAATACTAGTTCGTGTGGTCAAGAAATTTCTCGTCTGTGTTGAACTCGATAATTCAATTACGTCTTCAAAATACAAACAATTAAACTCTATCTGAACCCGCCGAATACAGTTTAAACTCTCATGCGCTATGTCAATGGGACCCATATTGATATTATATTCCGTTCTACACCAGGTCTTCAAAACAGTCTCTTTCCTTCACTGATTTCTGCTAGAATATTCTACTAAATTAAAAAAAAAAGTATATTGTCTGCTGCTTCTCCCGCTCCATCTTCCACCTTGATATGATCATCCGATATTTGCGGGGATACAAATTGTGGCACACTCCATTATTTATCATTCTTCATCTTCACATTACTTTATTGCCTTTTCTATATTAAAAAAAATATGAATACCTGAGATTTAAAATTCTGTCTCATTCTGTTTCTACGTAGCAAGTAATTTTTATGACTGACGGTAGGCACACCAGGTGGCAGCGATTGTCGACTAAGGTCTTTCGTTTTGAAGCAGCCGAGAAATTCCTTTGTCTCGGTCGGTAATGCACTGATGATTTCTCCCGACAAAAATGTATCTGTATGCAGCATCACAGCTTATTTTATCGATCTGTCTTCTTGTACTGTCAAGCTCATGGTGTGAATATTCAGTGATGCTGTAGTGCTACAGTAACAGTAACTATGACGTAAGTTACACGAGTGACGCAGTGATACTCGGTTTATTTAATGACGCAATTACAAGTACGCAGACAACGTGGAATCGAATAGTTGTGTCACCCTGGATTATGGTAGAAAACGCTCTACCCTGAAGACGGAGGCATGTTCCTTCGAAACGTCGGTAAATTTCTAGCAAACTATAAGGCGTCATGGCAAAGAACTCGGAAATATTCGCCAAGGACACGAATTAAAGTTATAGTTACAGTTACAACATTGATATGGAACAAAGTGGACAGGAATATAGGATTAATTGTTAAACAAAATTACCATCCGTAAATTATTAATTTCCAATCAGCAATACATTTGAAACTTTGTGCATAGAGCTTATTAATTTACCTATATTTGTTTAAGATGTGGAATGTCGGGGTCCCTGCAACGCCGACCTCCGCACAGTGCACAATTTCCTTGCCCAACAATAACGATCCGTCAATGCAGAACACATCATTACAGTAAATACAAACAACTACATGTGTCAGCTGTACGAGACAGCCATTTTACTGACATAACGGGGATGACACACATTAAGACAAAATTTCCTTGTTCATCCTACTTTACCGACATTGATGTCGTGCACTATGTACGAAGGTTATGATCGTCCATTAAGGAATTTTAAAAGGTAAAATCGTTAATTAATGAAAATTAGTGTCCTTTGTTGAAAACAAAAGTATTGGGTTAAGGAAATAAACGAAGTGATATAAACGAGGCATGTAGGAAAGTAGAAACGCGTGAAAATATTAATTAGGGGGAGAGGAAGCTTTTGGGACTTACACGTAAATGGTGGGGGTAATATTAAAATGCATTTGACGTTAATGTTACCGTGCATCATGATAAATTCTTATAATAAAGCCAACTAGATGCACTAATTTTTCAAATTTATTTTTGGAATAAAACTCTACATGTTTCGGACAGTTTCTCTGTCCATCATCAGGAGTTTTTCACTGTACACACAGCAATGGTATATGTCAGCAAAACTGTATGACATATACCATTGCTGTGTGTACAGTGAAAAACTCCTGATGATAGACAGAGGAACTCTCCGAAACAAGTAGAGTTTTATTCCAAAAATAATTTTGAGAAATTAGTGCATCTAGTTGGTTTTATTTTAAGAATTAAAATGGACGTTCGAAGTGGATTTGAACTGTTAACGACTCCGGCTATGCGTCTTTTAGCCGTCTTGGTGAACACAGTGTGAAAAATTTGACAGCTTTCAATACCCCTAAGTGTAATGCATGATGAAAAACCGGATGAAGAATAAATCATTTAATAATGTTTGAGGCCCTAACGTACGAAGAAAAGTTGTCAAAATTACATGTTACAATTACAATACAGACAGTGTAAGTGGACGACACATTGTAAGTACGTAAGTAAATCGGGAGAAAATGAACGAATATGACAGTGACATTTCCACCACGTGACGTATTCAAGTTGGAAACTTCCGGCAGCTTCATGATTAAAATGTAAAGTAACGGCGTTGCTATAAATTCATTCAGTGCGGGGGTTTAGTTCCACAGAACAAGGAGAATCACTTCCTAGGTCAGTGGAAAAGAGAAACGGCAGGTCAGAAAATAATCAATTAGGTTATATAAACATTACAATAGTTGTAAGGTAGCTTGAATTTTTCCGGACAATCGTTTTGGCAACTCTAAAAGGTCTTGTACTGTGAAACTTAATGAACTACTATTTTCTGCACGGATCAAGCCATCTGTTTTTTGGACATTTGTCATCAGATTGAGTAATGTTTACGTCATTAATTTTGTGAATTTTCAACAATAAATTTAAATTTATTTTCAGTTATACTCATGTTATAATTGTAATTATTAGCTGGAACAGATCAATAGTGTAGTTAGCTGGCTGCAGACGGAAGAATCCAGAGTTGGCGTTCAATTTCAATCAGGGTTAAGTTAAGTGACTCTTCTTTAAAAGAGAGAAGACCGTCCTTGGGTTCCATCCAGCCTATCTATTCGACAGGTAGGGAACCCCTTTCTGTCCGGGGCATGAAACTGACCACTGACCTCCGCTTGGGGCAAAGGTAAGAATTTGTAGAGCCACACCTGCTCTCCGCTATGTGCCTTCGTGGTATGTTACGTAGAAATCACTGTCATAAATTGACATTAAGTTCTATACCATATAACCCTGTTCACTGTGCACAACAACAACCGTAACCCTTTTTAATGTTTTGCTGACCGTGCATCTCAGTCTAATCTTAGTAATTAACCAACTTAATGCACAAAATCTTGTTTTATAATAAGTTTGTTATATGCCTGTACATGTTTCGAGCATTATGTGCTCATCATCAGGAGGTCAGAATTGTATTATACAGCATCTGGTATCATCACACCTGTAAGTGGCCGTCCCGTGCACGGGACGGGTAAGAACCGTAACCCTATTGTGCCCAAAACTGCAACCTACTGCAACATGTAACGTATTCTGTCCCATAAATACACTGAATTCTGTAAGCGGTAAATGTATATTGACAGAAAGTGACTTTTTCAAGCAGACCTTGAAGAATGTTTGATATAAAGTGTTGCTCACTGTGACCACTTATTTCATTGGAGTTTGAATGCATGATAACGAGAGTGATGTTGTGTGTGCTGGACAGTGATCAGTAGTTGAGATAGCGATGCTATTTAATGTAGTCTGGTGATTAAATCAATTTCAGTAATTATATAGAAGTGAAGATATTGACTGAACGAAATGTCAGGCCGTCCCTCGATTAAACACGGCGCCACGACAATGTAAAAGGTAGTGAGAGGAGAGCTGTACGCGTCTTTAACCTTAACAGTTGATGGAGGTTTAGCTCGAAGTTTCGTGCCGCGGCTGCTTTGCTTTAGAGCCACTGTTTGCCGTAGACTGGAGCATCCCCAGCGTCGGTCAGAACGCAGCGGTTGAGTGAAAATGTCTTACCCTCTTACGTGAAGAGACTTAGTGTTCCAGTCGTCTAAAGCGTACATGTCAACGCCACAGCTGAGCTAACATGACCCTTAGCTTTGGTAGGAGAAAATGGAAAGTTTAAAAAATCCCCCCTTTTTTTTTCAGAAGAAGTAGCTTTCGTCTGTCAGTGGAATCATTCGTATTCTTGACTGGTGCGTAGTTCTGTGGGTACTGAAGTTTGTATGTGATAAGGATATTCTGATTTCAACAGCACTAACTATTTACAAATAGCGGCACTTCCTTGTTAAGAACTACTGTCTATAAGATTTCTGTTCTTCTCTTGTACATGTTTTTATAGATCTTGACTTTTACCGTCTCGTTTTTGTTGCTGTAAAAGTTGCCGCACTGTATGGTAAACTGTACATAAGGCACATGCTGCAGGCTTTTATTGTTCTCAGGCGTAAGCCGGATTACTTTTAAAGACAGGAATATTTTTATTAAGTTCTAATACTATATATTTCAGTTTTACGTCTAAAAATTTTCTCCAGTATCACAATTTAAGTCGATAGTGTTTCTGACAATCGTTTTTAAACACGGCACATAGAGAAACGCTACAGATTTACTATAAATTTTGTAATTCTTAATTAGTTTGCCTTCATTCTGTCAACAAGATATTTAAATCACAAAAATATTCGTTACAGTAATGTCACGAGAGCGCAGATTTGACCTTTTAAAGCCCAATGTTAACTATACTTACGCTACCACATGCTGTGGTATTAAGGAACCTTACAGTTTACCTGAACAGAGTATATGTAATTTGGCTACAGATCCCACAACATATTGATTATATCCGTAAACAACTATAACAGACTGCTTTTCATAATCGATACGAGCCAGTTACACAGTGTAATAGGAAATGAATTTTCATGTATGGTTTTGTTGATTGTCAGTCGTCAGGGGGTTAAGATACCGAAACTTATGAAGTACGACTCTGTTGGGACCTTCGCTATTCAAACCATGACCTTTTCAGTAGAACAAGACACGGTAGGAAAATATGTATGTGGAAATATTTTGTCACTACAGCGTAGTTTAAATGTATATATTAGGCGTATGTTAAATCCTCTGCCAGATGTGGATGAATACGCCCGCAGAGATATTCAGTACCTGTTGCCAAGCTTTCCGTCCTTTCTGCGTCAGTGAGTTATTTAATTTAAATTTGTTTCATTAGGTGATGTTGGAAATTGAATTTATTTGCAAATTCTAGTTAAGTAATACCGTAGGTTTCACCGGAAAACGAAGCAAATTGGGCGTGCCATCTAGTTTTGAGAGGACTAAACGTGTCTGTGCAGGAGTCGTAACGTTGGCTGTACCGTGAGAAACACATACATACTTCTGCATTATGTATTTCTTGTACGTCTGAAACAAAAACGTTAATCTTCTAATGGATAGCGTATGCTGCAGGCTGGCTGGCACAAGAATATCTCGCGGTTCTTTCCTTGGGGGTACAGCTGACAACTTACCCTTCTTCATAGCTGAGGCTAAGAATGAGTGGAGCTAATCTCCACTCCCACAGATGCCTTCTTGACGTAGGCAGGGACAGATTTACTAAACGCTTAGGTATATATGAGTAAGAGTGAATTGGAGGGCTACTGGATAGTGTAGAAGAAACACAGCATTGTGTACATTTTCACTTAGTATAGTGCCTGCAAGTAGCTGAAGATGGCAGAATTGTAGGGCTAAAATGATTTTATATAAATAGGGTATCATTGTACAGACTGAATTCAACTGGCTTAGGATATGATAGATAAAACCTTGTGAACACAATAATGAATGAATGGATGGATTTTTAGCTTCCATAAAAGGCGGGAAAATTCTTCACCAGCTGAGCAACCTTCATCTACTGCTGAAAAACTACGCTCCATGAATGAATTTGCGTATTATACAGTAAGCTTTGGGTTTATCCTACGTAATAGCAATTCGGAGAAACTAATTATAAAGGAGTTTAGTTACAGTTATACTACGGCAAATGTACCATCTGCTTTACATTCAAATTCTCATTTTGCTTATAAACTGACTTTGCTTGTGTTTTGACAGTGAAAATAAATAGCGATTATTTCCTTCATTAACATTAAAAGACTTGTTTGTGCATTGGAGACCAGGTATTTTTCCTGAACAATACAGAATGAATTACCAAATACTATATACATAAAATTCACGCTGCAGTGGGTTGAAAAGATTTTAATGTCAATGTATATCACAAGCACCTCACATAGTACGTCGATAGGCGTCTTAAAGAATAAAGATAATTGGTTTGTGTTTCACGATTTTGTGTTTTACTTAGAAGCTGGACAGCAGAAAGTTGAAAGATATACTTTCAGTTTTAGTGATTTTTACAAAACTTAACAAGGCTTGTAATAAACCTGAGAATGAATACAGATTTTTAACAAATAGCAATGGACTCGGAAAGTTCCAGAAGTAGAAAGACAAGAAGGGAAAGAGGAGGGATAAGGCGCAGAATGGTGATGGACGGGATGTGTGGAAGAACGACAGAACTTACAATACATAACTGAAAAACTGTCTTTTCTTACTGCCTTACAGCGATTACTGAGTCCTGGTTTTCGACATTTCACGCCAAAGCAGTCGTCTTTGGGTATCGTCTATAAAGCTAGGGGGAAAAAAAAATCTCGTCTTGAAAATAAATTCCGTTCAAACTTGTAACGAAAGTTTCAACTTTTAAGCCGAAATGCAAGGTTCCCTTTCTTTTTATAAGTTTGACTTTCTTCATTAAATGACAGCAAAGCTTCTCTGTGTCACAGAAGAGTAACAAAGATCGTTATTGTGTGAGCGTGGCACTGTATGTGCAGACGGTAGCGGCACATCCAGCCGAAGTGTTCTGAGAATCTCTACTAGTAGAAATAAGATCTGCATCAAATTTGTAATAATACACGCACATTTCCACTCTTTGGTTTTGTACCCATTAGTGACATTCAAAAATGAGTTCTATCAGAGACGAAACCATCTCGCTGTGATACAAAAATACCACGGAGTTCGATTCCTACTGCCGTTAGTTCTTCGATTATCCGTACCTTTTGGTTGGAACTGGACAAGCGGAGTGTGTTAAAGTGTACGTCATCTCTTTTTCAAAAAGTATATGGGCTTTGAATCCTACACAAATTTCTCTGAACAACATGAATGGCCTTCTTTTACATTATTTTAAGTTAAACATGCTCATGTCCACAGGCATAGTTCTACTGCGCAGGAATACGTTCACTGACTAACACTTTGTAGTAGAATCCGAAGGTTCAGAACCTCTAATACAAAAGCCTCTCCTGGACAAGAAGCCGGGTCATTTCCGTCCTGCTCCCATCGTCACAACAATGTTACCTACTGGACATCCCATACTATCTCCTGGCTGTCCCTCTAAAGCGCTGTAGATTGATGAGTTTCATGGTCCTTTGTTAGAAGTATTTGCCCTGCCTAACGCAACCACCCCAGGTCCTTTACTTTCGCAATGTTTGGTAACTTGTACAAATCACATTGTTCTTTGCACAGTTTAGTCCGAACTGCCGTCGTGTTTCTATTTTTTCTTTCTTTCCATCTTTTTCTTCTTTCTTGTATTGTCCAATATTTTGACCTAATTATTTCGATTCGTTTACTCGTAAATTTATGTTTGTTCTTAAAAACAAGAAACCTTTATTTTTAACCGATACAAACCCGTGTCTGTAATATTGTTGGTGTTAGTAGACTGCTTGCGAAGGTCCAATTTAGGCCTCTTATAAAAAAAAAGTGATATGAAGTGATACGGGGTGGAGCCAAAATGTACTCTGCACTTAACTAAAAAGTATCAAACCGCCTCATTCTTATTGTTGATGTTACAACCGCGACTATTAGCTTCGTAATGTCTGCCTGTCCGTCTGTCCGTCCATAGGTCCGTCCCTCCGCATGGAACAAATCAAGGTGCCACTGGACGGATTTTTATGAAATTTTGTATTTGAGTAATTTTTGAAAAGCTGTCGAGAAAATTCAATTTTCATTAAAATATGATAATAATAATGGGCACTTTATGTGAACAATGTGCATTTTCGATCATCTCTCGCTCATTCCTTCCTAGAATAAAAAATGCATTACACGAAAGTTTCAGTGAAAATCAAAACACATGTATTGTGTTCAATATCTTTTTGTTAATCGTGCCTTTTACGAGATATGCGGATAACATCGTAGAGTCGGACAGGCCACAATAACAATATGGCACATGCGCATTGCATGTTGGATACATAAGGCTACAGACATACACTCGGAATTTTAATACTTTTTGTTTTTGCACTGCTACAATGGTTGCAAGCTAGCGCTACGTTATACGTGCTCATCTTGTTAGTACAGCGTCTACAAGCACGTTGGACCCATTCCTAACACATTTTGTAACTTAATAAAGTGTGAGAAATGTATCTGTAATAATGTACAGGGACTCCGAACATGCTTGCCTTCTACGGTACTTGCAAAGTGACTTTTGTTTCACTCTGTATTTGCTGCGATTAAATGGGGTCTTCCACATTAAATTTTCAAATTTCTTGTTACTTCTTTTAACGAGAGCTTTTGCTGTGGAATGTGACATGAAAATTGTAAGATGCGAATGGCGAGAACCAGGGAATTTGTCCATGTTTTCGTTGACGCTTGCACGCAATATAAATGTCTACGTTGCTTGTTATGATGCTGGGTAGTGTATGCAGTTCCTTCAGGTGATACAGTTGGAATATTCAATGTGATGGTGTTCTTCGTGAATCATCGTAACCCCCAACTGAGATTAATTTCATATTTCTCCCAGCACATATCTGCATATAGAGATACAATAATTTCACTAACTCATGTCAGCGTAAGAGCTAAGTGCTTAAAATAAAACGCCCTTTCCCATGTTGTTACAGAATACGTTTATCTTCTTCAAAACCATGGTTATTACTTTGTATAAAGTCTCAAAACTGAAGTTAAAAAGACATATGAAGAGCCCACTGGGTTTGTTTCAATCAGTATTTGATTATACAGTCTAAAGTTAGAATAGCTTGAGGGGTGAAAATAATAGGTCGGTTGAGACTAGATAAAGCTGCAGTAGTAACAAGTAGCAAGGAGAATGCAAGCAATCAGGCAGGCATTCTGAAAAGCGCGAAATGTCTTGTGTTCCTGGTGTTGGTTATAAAAGGCCACGGTGCGCTAAGGGAGAGGGGAGTACGTCATGGGGTGAGTTCCCGTGGCTTACTTGTCTCGAAATCGATATCAAATTAAAGCTGCAGAACCTCGCGGGAATAAGCTAGAGGAAATCTTAAACTGCAGAGAAGTTATCCCAACGCTCGCAGTGCCTACTGTCTCGGGGCTGTGCCCGTCTCTCTTACGTGCACTTCAAAAATTACACGCCCTACCGTCAGATAGCGACTTGCCACTTTTCTTCTACGGACTACCCCTTCCTCTAATTCCTTTTTATGACATCGTCCAATAGTTCGACGTCGTTTAGGCTGTGATTATAATCCCCCGGCATAAAGTTCCCGTTTCCATTATGCGCTATGAGAAGCGTAATTGGCATTCTCCTAAAATTTATTCGTTATTAAAGAGATTTTTGCGTGTGTTTCTGTTCTAATTACAAAATATGACTTGAATTTTCTAATAAAAGGGGAATCGTAACGTGGACTAACAACGAATAACCTTTCCGGAAGTAACTTTATTATATTTTAGCTTATACAGCTACAATAACAGGTCTGTGAAATCGTGCGTTCCTTTTATTGGAAGTTTGAACATTATTAAAAATCTAACTTAATAGCCAAAAGGTTCTATCTTTATCTTTCACAACATGATATGAAATTAATTTGGGTTTAGCGTAGATTGAACTAGCGTGACATCTTTATTTCAAAGCAAGACATAACAAACTTACACGCTGAAAAAACTTCTAAATTATAGGTCTAAATTTTGACGGATTTACTTAAAACTTTGAAGACAAAAATGAACTTAAATTTTCTATGAAGTTTCGACTCCTACCTCACAGGAAATACTTTTGTGTTTTCAGTATAAAAACTGATCAGCGAATGGTGTGCAGTAAACAGTCGCTGTTTATTGTAAAAATCGTATTGATCTCATATTTATTTAACAAAATGCAGAATTTGTATTGTTACATGTAGCCGTACATAAATAGTCACTTGGACTTAGAGGGATACCGAATTTGCATAAATTATATTACATTTTTGACAAATAAATGCAGTTTTGTTGTACTGTTTATAAAAGGAAGTACTGTAGTAAATATCACACACATAAACTAGTGTATTACGAATAATGGGAAATTACTTAATGAGAATCAGTGCAAATCAAATCAAATCAAATCAAGCACCAAAAGTATTTATTCCTGTAATAATTCAACATCATCTCAATTTATGTATAATTGTGTTCATATTCTTACATTCTTTGTCGACTTGATGATGGCCTATCAGGCCGAAAGTTGCTGAATTAATACTGGAATAAACAGTTGTTTTTAACTGGATTTACTGTGATTCTTATTAAATATAAGACAGCTGACATTAAGATATTAAATTCCTTGCCAAAACAAGAATAAATTCAATACAATCGACATCAGAGTTGGGAAACAAAATATGATCAATTGCTGCGTTTGAAATAGAATCTTTGTGACATGAACCGAGGGGTTTTTATAGTTTTGAAATTTTAAGATTTGACGTAAGGTAATGGGCACATGGTCGTTTTTGGATTTGCGAAGAAACGTGGGAAACACACTATAAGTTTTAACTGAATGGACAACGGTTTGTAACGTCTAGGTTAAATACTTGTATGGGATATTAATTGGCATTCTAAGTACTCGATTATTAACGCCCCCATCTCAACTGCAACAGTTTGTATTATCTTTATCGTTGCACCGTGCATTTCGTAGAGTCATTTAATCAGCACACCAACTAATGCACATACATAAAATTTTTTAATATTAAAACATTTAAAATCGTTCCAACATGTTTCGATCCTAAGATCATCTTCATGGAGCTAAACAGTTCCTTGCTAAAGTCACATTTTTTTAAAACACTCACTGATTAATTTCCTTATATTAATCAGATAGTGTTTTAAAAAAATGTGACTTTAGCAAGGAACTGTTTAGCTCCATGAAGATGATCTTAGGATCGAAACATGTTGGAGAGATTTTAAATGTTTTAATGTAAAAAAATTTATGTATGTGCATTAGTTGGTGTGCTAATTGAATACAAGTTTGTAATATGTAAGCATGTGAACATGTAATTGCAAATTAAGCACTGCCCGAATCACAGAAACATGATTCTTCTTCTTGATCGCAGCTCTATACGTTTCTGTCTTCGGGACTTTTTAAATTTTCGAATAATACGGAAGGACCTACAATCTACGAAGCAGAAATAAGTACAGTTGCGCTTTGACCTGCAGAAATGTATACTGCTCTTTTTTTTTTTTAAAGTGAGGATTGTGCAACTGGAGTGTATACAGTTGCGGTTCCGTCTATGACTCTTATGTGAAGAAGTTCCAAGAGACATTAAACCCGCAAGCTGCTTGTAGACCTGTGTACACTTTTTTCCTCTGGTGTAAAGTGCAATAGCTGTGTTATATGACGGTAATAACCGTCTGCAAAGAGCCGCGCGAAACACAAATCTTCCATAAAGGTGTAATCCGATGATACATCAACGTGTTCCTTTGCAGCGTATCACATTTGTGGCCCACTATTGAGACGTCAAGGAATAACAGGTGTATGGTGAAAATTACGTACAATGGATCTTCGTGATATATACTCTTCACTAAACACTATTCTTCTCCTTTTTGTCTATTTCTTCTGCTTTGCTTTTTTTTTTCTCTCTCCATCTTCTTCTTCCTCTACAGACCAAAGGTCACTGCGGCCCAAAGCCTCCAAGTTTATGGGTTATAAATCTGTTGATGGTTGAGGATTCTGGGTGTCTGAGATGACTGTCTGTCGGTTAATGTTCCCAGACGTTTCGAATGAACCAAATGTATTTATCTTCACTAGTTGAGGGGTCATTAAACATTTGGTATAACTCTTTGGACGGGGTTTTAGCAGTGTCGCGTCCTGTAGCTATATAGGACAATACGGAAACACAGAAATTGTGTGCGGACATCCGTGTCCAAAGCTCTGTTTGAGAAAGCGACCGCAGTGTCCGAGCGGTGGAAGGGAATGCAGACGAGTAACTTATACTCTTATCAGTCAGTTTATCCCTCAGAGTGCTCGAATAAAGGAGGTTATTTTAACGGGAAACCTTGAAGGGAAGATGGATTTGGGAGACCTAAGTGTAGATGGAAGTAAAATAACCTATTAAAATTGGGCTGAATTATGTGTCCTAGGAAGGGGGTTGTGCAGACGCCATTTATTTACCTCAGTACGGGTTAAATTGGTATTATTTTATGATGTGGTATGGTATTTATTTACAGCAGTTGGGTTTCCACCCGGTGGAAAGAGACAGCTGTATACAAAAGGTAAAATAATCCACAAAACAATATAAAACACAGAATACATAAAATGGAAAACAAACCAACAAAACACGAACACAATCATGAAAAAGTATGAAAAAGCATAATTCACGTCATTAGAAAATATCAAAAGGAAGCAAATAATAATGAGACAGCGCACTGGAAAGAACCTACATACAGCTACATAAGTATAAATCAATGATAATATACACATTTTATCAAAGATCTTCACTGCACATCACTTCACTTCACTTCACTATACTTCACTCCCCATGTTTCACTTCCGTCCACTTTTGGACGTTACGCTGCCACGTTTCAAAAAACCCTTCACTTCTCCTCACGCTCTCCACTTTCTGACACACGTGGAACTTCTTAATCGCCCTACAGCCTACAAATTCCTGAAGAGCGGCCCTGTTCCATGTAGTTATTGAACACGTACTGACTTTTTTTACAAATCATAACAATTTACCTATACCAACAGTGTTACGTTGAGACAAATATCGTGTGGGTTTAACTTCCTTTACTATAACTTCCCTTTCGGAATAGCTGCTGGACTTTTTTTAATTGCACTTGTCCAGTATTAGGCTAACTTCATTTTTGGTTCTGTACAGGACGCCATAACAACTGTGGGAGTGTTAAATGATAAGTACTTTTTTAATTGGACAACAGTTTAGGACTGGGCTCTTTATAACCCGCTGTGACGTATTCTAATGGCTTTCGTCCTGAATGTTGGACAGAAGGCATGATTATAATTTGATGAAGCCGTGCATTTCTAGGATTATTACCAGGCATCATTCATTCAGCGCCGATCCTAGTGGTCTCGCGATCTATGGCGTGTGTATGTGTGGCCGTTGTTTGGCTGGGATTGTTGGTTGGAATCCCGCAAGGGGCATGGTTGTGTGTCGTTTGTGAGTGACGCATGTTTTCAGGTAGAGTCCTCTGCAACGGGCCAATCACCCGCTCGGAGGATTCCTTCCGAGTATGATGTGTCTGAGTATGATCGTGAAGCTTCGACAATTAGGAGACCTTAGCGCACTGGGGAGGGGGGGGGGCTGTCGAGGCATAGAAACATTCTTGTAATTAAAGCCAACTTGGTGCACAATTTTTCTTAGTATATTTATTTCTTTTCACTACATGTTTCGGGTGAATATGTGCCCATCATCATTCATTTCACCCTGCATACCAGACAGTCATCCACGCAGACTGACAAATACCAAGTGCCGCATAGATACAGTTATTTCTCCTGATGATGGGCACATAGTAGCCCGAAACATGTACAGAAAAGAAACAAACATACTAAGAAAAATTGTGCACCAAGTTGGCTTTAATTACAAGATTATACAAGGACGCAGGTCAACAAAACGTAAAATTCGGCATGGAAAATTCATTCATTCATCCATTCATTCTGTATTCTGTCTCACGGAAGGTCCATAGCCTCTTCCAAAGCGAGTTCTCCACAGAGGGACATCAAATGCGTCCTGTTTCAATTTCCAGGATCTCTTCGTTTCCTCAAGGTCATCCAGTATTTGCTTACGTCTTCTTCCTCTTCTTCCTTTCTCTTCTGTTCTTCCCTCTATCTTTCTTTCATTAACGTGTTTTAGAAGGTATTTGCTATGCATGATGTGACCAGTCCAATTACCTTTCCTCTTTTTTTTTGTATGCAAGATATTGTTGTCTTTAACTGTAGGTAGCACTTCTTCATTTCTCACACAATAGGTCCAGGTATCATCTGAATGCAGGTAAAATGCATTAAGGGAGACCTGATTCACCAAGCTAACACTCACTTATATTAAGCACATTCTTTTCAACTTCAAAAGCCGATACCTTTTCCGCTGGTAAAGAATCGTTTTAAGTGGACCATTTCTATTACATAGGACATCGATCTTCTGTGGAGATGCGATACCTGATTTTCATGTTGGTGTCTCAATTTATCTCGTTCTGAAGCATATTCAGGACGATAAGCCTATTCAGCTTACAACTTCATAAGTTAGTTTGGCTGTACTAAGAGGAACGTATCATAAATTCAACTTTCTCCTGCATCCAAACCTAGATACTGTGTAGAGATTGGCAACTTGCTTGTATGTTGCTACTGATAGGGAACAGGAGGCTAGGTATTTGCGAACAGTGCAATCCAGGCGAGAGAATTATATACAGCGGGTGGCTTCGTGAGAAGACCAATTAATAGAGACTGAATCGAGGTGAGACGGTAGGAGTCATGTTCCTCAACACAGCGGAAGTTCATTGCTCAATGCTGTCGTGCGTGTTACCCTTCCTACCTTCTGGACGTGTATAGCATTACGAGCAATCCGTTCTGAATCCTGTTACGCCATGCTCCTTTACTCACTGTCTCACCAGCGATTGAAACGTGAAGAAAAAGGAGACTTTTACAACTCGTTCACATGAAAAGTGATTGTCCAACATCTGACGCAAGCTGAATATATAACACCTTCATGTGCTGTAGCGACAGTATGTATGTGGCGAAAAACCTTCAGCGTTTTGAGAATGAAAAGAAACTGAATTATTCGCGTTTCACTCAACAACTACCGCGAATATTTTAAATCGCATCATTACAATTCTAAGCACTGTATTATTTTCACTTCGCCGTAAACGAGCTGGAAGTTTCCTTAATTGCTTCTCTGAAGGGTTATGTAAAGTTCTGATCGCTTCAAATTTTCTGCCACAAATATACCCTCTAGTTCCAAAACAGCTGTAATTTCGTATCCACTCTTCTAGTTCAAAGGTAAAGTAATCCCGTTACAGGACCGGTGTGGACCAGAGGGTGGGTAGAGGTATAGCTCTACTCTTCCATGACCGCGGGACTAGAAGGGGGTGAGTGGTCAGCAGCACGCCCCGGCCGCACTTTACCCCCGGGAAAGACCCGGTACCCATTTTACAGAAGGCTGGGTGGGCCCCAGGGCCGGTCTGGACGGGCGGAAAATCTCGTGCCCGCAGGGTTCGATCCCGGACTGTCCAGACTCTTCCAGTTCAGCTGTTTTGAAAATACCACTTGCTGCAACATACACTGATGACTCATCTGAAATAAGCGCCAATACAGAGCATGGATTGATGGTTTTTACAGACGCTTCGGAATGAAATATCGGTCACATCTTCAAAGGTCAAGCAGTCCAAGAAGAATGCTGGAAACACTTAGATAACGCAGTTATGCAGGGGATCGTGTGCTTGTCCCGAAAAGACGGTAACAAACTACCAATTTATGCTGCTTAAAATCACAAAAGAACGCGGATCTCATTTACGTGGCGGCGGGAGCCTGATAACCGTAGCGCTGTTTCGCTAATTGTTGCTCATTAGCTGAACTGGTTACAGCTCCCGCGATGTACACAGCGATTCTCAGTAATTACATCATATTTCTGGAACTGTCTCATGTACCTGGCCATATTAAAATAAAAGAAGCTATTATGAACTGGTAATTTTAAACTTGCACCAGACGTTATTATATAACATAGGATATATTAATTTTATGGTTTATAACTTTTCTAGTGACGTAAACTGTAAAGGGAAACTAAGCAGCATAATGTGTTTTACAGGCGCGCAAAAAAGTTACGTGTGTGTGTGTGTGTGCGCGCATGTAAAATTCAAACGATTGACAAGAGCCTTTACTGAAAGATGTATCAGCTAATATGTGATAAGTTAGATGGTGTTGTTGAGTTACCTAACGACATGTCTAATTTGTCTAGATGGCTGCGCGGTCTAAGGCATGGGTCTGCGACCGCTGGCTTGCAGGGATTGCAGGTTCGAATTCTGCCGGCGTATGAAGGTCTGTTTCTTGTGAGCTTTATGCTTTATCAGGTAGAGGTCTCTGCAACGTGATTCCTACCGAGTGTAGACTGTCTGAGTGTTATCGCAGAACCTCAACAATGAGAAGGCCTTGGCCCACTAGGGTTGTCTAGCCAGGAAAGTAAAAATCTGCCTAGGAAGGGGAAGGCAGGATGAAGCCAGGTTTGTCAGTAGTCACGTGGTACCAGACATGCTCAGTGCTCCAGTAGGCTAAATGAGATATCTGCTGCTGCCGCACATAAGTTTGGCCGGTCTCCATTTCTTAGCTGATGTGTAGTTTTGTACGCCACAAAAACTCCAATCATTAATTTTTTCAGTAAACTTCCTGATTTCGATTTCATATACCTCACAGTTCAAGGTATTCTAGAAGATAATGGTGTTTCCTTGGACCTATACTTTTCCGGATAATCATAAGGTAACAGTAAAAAATGTGCGTTATAAATTGATGTCTGAACTACTAAATTGTCAAGTGGATGTGAATGCAAGATAGTTTTGTCATTGGTGCCAGCCGACATTGCAGCTGGTCCAACCAACAGCAGTGCCAGTGGTTCACTCTTGCTGTCTTACGTTACGTAGCATGAAGTTTTAACATGGAAATGCAATCATAAAGATAGGCACAGTAAGTCAAACACAACTTATGAATTTCTTGTTGCTAAGGAGCTTCATTTACATGGCGTACTTTAAGAGCAAGAGCAGCTTCATATTTCGGCCTTTTTTCTAGGCCATCATCAGGTTGAACGTATGTCCTGTTCGAAGTAACTATACAATATGGGATATTAAGCCTCTGGTATCTAACGCGATCTCGTTTTCAGCAATACAATTTCTTGCCAATTAGAATATAAATAATGTGAATTTTAAAATAATTACGAAAATTTATAAAACCTAGATAGCTTAGGTTTTAGGTTTCTGTGACCGTGTATCGTGAGCAAATTGTGAAATGATAGAGAAAACCAACAAGATGCAACAGTTGTCGAACACTAACCTTCACAGTGCTCACACCCTACAAGGCAGCGCCCCGCAACCGCTACCAACCACATCCAGCAGAACCAGCGCAGCACACCACATGCAGTAACATA